>Ga0129333_10000665_pt1 | contig 29322 bp, 28 predicted proteins | sample CPB6_08_DNA_FD_94474 | JGI IMG/M metagenome (GOLD analysis project Ga0129333, IMG submission 94474) | Freshwater to marine salinity gradient microbial communities from Chesapeake Bay, USA - CPBay_Sum_0.6_0.8_DNA | ecosystem: Environmental > Aquatic > Marine > Coastal | place: USA: Chesapeake... | reverse complement strand
TTCTCGGCAGCAAGGATGAATGGCACCTCGTTGGCGAAACTCCCCAACCAGTCGATGCGGTTGATCAATGTCGTCACCTGCGGATACGTGCGCACCTCGGTCAACTTTTCGTATCCGCGGTGCATGTATCCGGCAGACGGTTCAGCCCACACGACCTGTTCGCCATCGAGCCGCGCAATGATGCGCAGGGTTCCGTGTGTTGCGGGGTGCTGCGGTCCGATGTTGAGCGTCATTCCCTCAGTCTCGAGCTCGACGTTCAAACGAGCGTCTGCCGCCTGCGCAGCTATGTAACTCAGCTGCTGGCGGTCACCAAGCTTGGACTGGACCGGGTCGTTGGTGATTGTCACGACTCGTCACCTTCCCCTGCTCCGCCCGGGAGCGGCTCGACATCGACGATTCCTGGCCATGGCTTGACCATGCGTGCGAGAAGTGGGAAGTCCTTGCGCAATGGATGACCTTCGAAGTCGACTGGAAGGTACATGTTGCGCAAGTCGGGATGACCGTCGAATCCGATTCCAAACATCTCGTGCGTCTCGCGCTCATGCCAGTTCGCGCCTGCGTAGACCGACACGATCGACTCGACTCGCTGATCGGAGTCTGGAACATCGGCCTTGACGGTGACGCCGATGTGCGACTTGGAGTTCACCAGTCGCACGAACACCTGCATTCGTGTCGAACCACCTGAGTATCCGGATCGAATCGTCATGTCACGCTCGGGCGCTGGCTCAGTCGGATCGTCTTCGCCACGGCCATATGGCGATGGCATCCAATCGATCGCCGAGAGGAAACAGAAGTAATCGAAGCCCAACGAGTCACGCAATGTTTGAAGTGCACTCCTCCACGAAGTGGTCTTGACCCGCACCCAGACGTCGCAACCTGGCTTGACGAGCACATCTTCAACAGCGCCACTCAGCGCAGCTCGCACAGACGACGCGAGCGCATCACGCGCCGTGTCCATCACGGCAGGGGTCTCAGTTGTGGACGACAACTGTCTCACCTCGCCTCTCGGCCTCAGCAGATGCGTCAATGGACTTGGTTCCCTCGCCACGCCAACGCGCACCCATGTCCTCGTTCTTGATGCGCTGTTGGAGCAACACAACACCCTCAAGGAGCGCCTCTGGTCGTGGCGGGCAGCCAGGTACATAAACATCGACTGGAATGATTTGGTCGACTCCCTTAGTCACTGAATAGCTGTCCCAATAAGGACCGCCACAGTTGGCGCAACTTCCCATGCTGATCACGTACTTCGGCTCTGGCATCTGCTCATACAAACGCTTGATCGCCGGCGCCATCTTGTCCGTCACCGTTCCAGAGATGACGACAAGGTCTGCCTGGCGTGGGCTCGCAGGCAACGGGATGACACCAAGCCTCATCACGTCGTATCGCGGTGAACCAAATGCTGCGCCCATCTCGATAGCACAGCACGCTAGCCCCCACTGATAGACCCAGAGGCTGTAGGAGCGACCGATGTTGAAAAGCGAGTTCAGAGGTTTGGGCAAGCGCCCACGATCTACAAGACCCATGTGCTCACACCCACCGCAAAACTCCCTTGCGCCAGGCGTAGACCAGGCCCAGGAGTAGAACAAACACGAAAATACCCATTTCGACTAAACCAAATCCTGAATACCGCTCAAGTTGTGTAGCCCACGGGAAGATGAACACTGCTTCAACGTCAAAAATGACGAAAAGTAGCGCGAAGATGTAGTAGCGAACCTGACTTTGCGACCAGCCTTCGCCGACCGGATCAACTCCACTCTCATACGTGAGTTGCTTTTCCTTAGTCGGCTTGACCGGCCTAAGTAGCGATGCAACCCATAACAAAAGACCCGCAATTAACACCGCAGCGAGTCCGAACCAAATCACTGTAAGGAACGACCTCAAGAAGGAAGACATCAGTAAAAAACTACTACTTGCCCCTACCCCACGAGCAACCGCGATATACGGCCTTCACAGAGTTCACTTGTGAATTAGTTACTGCTCCAAGGAACGAACGCCTCTAGTGAGACTACTTCTAAGAACCATTTAAGTAGCCGTTGACCCGATTTTTCGGACCAATTCCCAGGCCGTGCCAGCTCGTCGAGTAAGAGCTCCGGCGTAACTCCAGCGGCAGCAAGCTCAGCACTCCCGCGACCCAGCGACCACCTCGTGACGACATCAGCGTCCACTTCGGGGTGAAACTGTACGCCGAGAGTTCGACCTAGTCGGATAGCTTGCACTCCAGCCGAGTTTTCTGCGAGAACATCAAAACCCCTTGGTGCTGTAAACGAATCGTAATGCCACTGCATCCACCTCCCCGTCACCGGAGACTCGCGGTCAAGGGATTCCACATCTCGCCAACCAATTTCTGGTTTAATCGCCCGAAAAACGTCACCACCGAAAGCTTGGGAAATAACTTGAGCGCCAAAACAAATTCCTAGAATTGGGATCGCATTTAGCGCACAATTCCTGACAAGAGACATTTCAATTTCTACTGAAGCTCTGCAGAATTCGTCGTAAACCGACCAATCAGAACCCAGCAATAGCAGCGTGTCAGGCATCTCGGACGTTTGAAGTAATTCAATCTCCTCTCGATATGCAAACTCAATCGATGAAAATCGTAATTTTAGTTCCTGCGAAAAAACACCGAGTGCGGTATCGCCCTGATTCATGACCACAAGCAAGCGCATTAAGTGAATTCCTTTCGAACATCATTTTCGGTGACATCAGATCTTGTAGCCTCGTACAACATGCTGGAAACAAAGTGCCTCATCTGCGGAAATCCACAGCTTCTTGAGCGCTTTCCAGATGAGCTCGCTGAATCACTTCCAACTTTTGACTATACGTTTACTCGCCAGACAAGAAGAACTTACCGGATTGCTGAATGCAAGACATGCAGTCATCAGCAAGTTGATCCAATGCCCAGCATTGAAAGCGCGTACGGTGAAGTTATTGATGAAACCTATTTGAACTCACGAGCACAGCGTTTGAAAACAGCTCAACATCTGCTCAAAGAAATAAGACTGAGACACGTAGATGCTCGAACTCTTCTCGACGTTGGATGCAACACCGGTTTCTTTTTAGACGAGGCGAGTAAGCACTTCCAAAGCGAAGGTTTAGAATTGTCCAAGTGGGCGGCAGAAATCGCGCGTCGACAACACATCGTGCATTCAGTTCCACTCGTCGACTTCAACCCGCGTCACCAGTTTGACATCGTTACACTCCTGGGAGTTATCGAACACTTTGAAGATCCTGTTTCTGAGCTGAAGCGACTAGCAGCCATCACATCGCCTAATGGATTACTCGTGATTTTCACAGGAACAAGAGACTCCTGGTTACCAAGACTTCTGCAAAAAAAATGGTGGTGGTATCAAGGAATGCACCTTCAGTACTTCACTAAATCATCATTGACAAGAGCGGTGAAGCAAGCAGGGTTTGAAATACCAGAGATTGTCACACACACCTCCTATTTTTCTCTCGAGTCCCTCTTCCAGAGCGCACAGCGATACCCGCTCGCAAAGATTTGGGCAAGCCCACTCAAACTGCCAGGTATCCGAGGGCTTGTCGTGCCAGTAAAAATAAGCGGAGAGTCACTCCTTTTTGCTCGCAAACAATCCACCGGTTCGCCGTCAGCAAATACAGGATTGCCAAACTAACGAATTCGCCAGCGCCAAGTAACTAGTCTTGTGAGGTGTCTTCCCACATAACGAGCTGCAGGGTCTGTGGAAACAGCAACCTCGATAGTGTCCTCAACCTCGGAATTCAGCGCCTCACCGGTGTGTTCCCAAGTCCCGAAGAAGCAAAAGGAGTTGAAGGCGGTCCACTGGAACTTGTCCTTTGTTCGGGAAGTTCGGCATGCGGTCTTGTCCAATTGCGACACAGTTTTCCGGCCGAGAAGATGTACGGCGATTCCTATGGATATAGGTCTGGCCTCAATCCAACTATGGTCTCCCATCTTCGACAGATTTCTGAGTTGGCCAAAGAATTGGTTCGTCTAAATGCTGGTGACATCGTTATCGACATCGGTTCAAATGACGGGACCATGCTCGGATTCTTCGACAGTTCTTTAAAACTCATTGGAATTGATCCATCAGCAAGTAAGTTCCAACGTTTCTATCGAAATGACATCATTCGCGTTCCAGACTTTTTCTCAGCAGAACGGCTTCAGCCGCATATGCTGCAGAAAAAGGCGAAGCTTGTCACATCAATCGCGATGATGTACGACTTGGAAGATCCGATCGGTTTTGCGTCTCAAGTCGCCGAATGTCTCGACGACAACGGCATTTGGATTTTTGAGCAAAGTTATCTTCCGACGATGATTGAGCAACTTGCTTATGACACTGTCTGCCACGAACATATTGAGTATTACGGGGTCAAGCAACTCGATTGGATACTTCAAAAAGCTGGATTAAAGATTGTTGACTTAATGTTTAGCGACAGCAACGGTGGAAGTGTTGCTGTCATTGCGACCCATGTTTCATCCGAAATGCCATCCAACGAACGCAAGATCAGAGAGTCGATTGACATTGAAACCTCCTTGGGTATGTCAAGTCTTAAGACTTATGAAGTCTTTGCAGCGAAAGTTCAAAGAAACCGCGAAGAATTGCGCAATTTTCTTCAAATCTGGAAAGACGATGGCCTAAAAGTGGCCGGTCTCGGCGCCTCGACAAAGGGAAATGTTTTACTCCAATACATCGGAGCAACTTCGAACGAGATTTCCTTTATCGGCGACATAAATCCTGATAAGGGCGGAAAGGTCACTCCAGGAACTGAGATACCTATTATTTCAGAGCAACAATGTCTCGAGTCCGATCCAGATGTGCTGATTGTACTCCCCTGGCACTTCGCTACCTTTTTTGAAACGGCACCCCAGTTCAAGGGTCGGCAACTCTTCTTCCCACTACCCGTCCCACGCATTATCGTCCCATGATCCCAAGCAGGGACGTTTGTGTCGTTGTCCCGACGCTAAATGAGGTAGGCACAATCAAAAATTTGTGTCTCGGGATTTACGCAGTGATACCTGAATGCACAATCTTGATTGTTGATGATGGTTCTACTGATGGAACTCTCACAGAAATCAACTTTCTCACGAACAACGATTACAACTTGAAGGTAGTGAGCCGACCGAAGAGACTCGGAATCGGATCAGCTCACAAGGAAGGGATTCGGAAGGCCGTTGAGCTCGGATTCAAAATAGTCGTGACAATGGACGCGGATTTAACACACGACCCAAAAGACATTCGACGGCTGCTTGATGAATTGGATCGCACTAGTATCGTGATTGGTTCCCGATTCCTACCAGGTGGTGGACTAAAGGATTGGGCACTTTCAAGAAAAGTCCTCACACACTTTGGACACTTCTTAACGCGGCACTTTATCGGTTGTACATTTGATGCATCTACCGCGTTTCGCGCATATCACCTAGATACAGAAATAACAAAAATGATTGAGAAAACAAGTTCAAACTCTTATTCGTTCTTTCTTGAAAGCCTGGCTCTTTTTGAAAATTCGCAAATCGCGATCTCAGAAATTCCCGTGGTTCTTCCAAATAGAACTTATGGCCACTCAAAGATGAGGCTACGCGACCCCTTAATTTCAATCTACCGACTTTTTGAGGTTCGAAGAATGTTACGACGTGAAAAAAATGAAAACTAGAGTGCAGCCCGAGCAAGTTGCACCATCTGCTGCTGATTGGGATAAGTACTGGAGCGAGGAGAGAAAATCTGAGGCTGTCTACGGTGTAGTTGCTGACTTCTACCGTCGGCGAATCATCAGCAAGTCGCTTCGACGAATTTTCACTCAATACATAAGCCCAGAATCTCATTGCCTACATGCCGGATCTGGAAGTGGAGAAGTTGATCGAGTGCTAGAGGATCTCTGGTCGGTCGTTGGCCTCGACTTTTCACACGAAGCGACCCTTCAGTATCGACGACGACATTCAGAGGAATCTCTAATCGTTCAAGCCGATAATTTCAATTTGCCATTTTCTGACAACGAATTTGACTGTGTCTTCAATCTTGGGGTCATGGAACACTTTGGTCCCGACGAAATCTCAGCAATGCTTACTGAGTTCCGGAGGGTCCTGAAGCCAAGCGGAGTCATTATCTTGTTCTGGCCCCCTGTTTACGGCCTGTCCGTGGTCGTTTTACGTTTAATCCACAAGTTGATAATGACCCTAAATTCGAGTTTTGCTCCCCTCCACCCGAGAGAAATTTCGCTCATCAGGTCTCGTGCTCAGGTAAGAAGAACGATGGAGCTCCTTAATTACAAGGATATTCGGTTTAAATTTGAGATGCGTGATCTCTTCACTCACGAAATCATCATCGCAAATATTGAAAAATAGACCTCCGCAAGTCAACTGGCTTTTTCACCAACAAATCGAATCACTTCACCATCTGGTTCAGTCGATCGGTTCCCATATTCATTGCCGTGATATTCAAAAATTGCTAAGTCGCGAACTACCAAGCTAAGTCCAGAAAAAAAACGCCTGGTGAAGTAGTAGGTATGTGGTGGACTTATAAGGGATTTCGACAACTCAGAAATAGGGCCTTCCTTGTGCTCAATTTCGGCATTTGGAACTTCGACAAACAAAATTCCCCGCGGTTTTAGCAGGCCAACAATTCTGCTGAGAGTGGAATCAATATCGGTAACGTGCTCAAGGCTGTGGCTGGAATACACCAAATCAAATTCTCCTTCAACATTTCCGAGATCAGTTTGGTGCTCAAAGCGCTCTGGGTCGAGCGTGAATGGGTCAACGTTTACGACAAAATGCCCAAGTGCGCTCATCAAGAATGAAATACCGCCATGTCCTGATCCAAAATTCAATACGCGTAATGGCTTCAGTAAATCCTGAGGAAGATACCCACGAAACTGTTCAAAATGTGCGATGTCCCGTCGAGTGACGATGATCGACTGCTGGTTCCTGCTTGCCCAATAGTCCTGCTTGTAAAATTCGTCAAGACTTAGTCTCGTCGGCATAGGTGCGACCGACCAAAACCCACGTGAATCCTCGTGAATTTCGCAGTTCGCGAACAGTTCATTGAGTATCGTCGTCCTGCGCTTGACCGCATTCCAGATTTCGACTCGAGTTGCAAGTTGAGCCGGGAGTCGAACGTTGAATCGGTCTAACCAAATAAGAAAACTCTTAGCCAGTTGAATCACATGACTCTCCATTCAAATAGTAATAAAAATGCCGTGACAATCCTTCTTGTAGTACTGAGACGAAAGATCGTTTAGAGAACTACTCCCGATTCCACCAAATCCAACACTTTGAGACCCGTTGGTTTACTAAGCAGAAAATCGTGCTTGTGAATTTGGAGTCATTATCGAGCAACGTAGATCAAAACTACTCGCAAACTCAATCTCCGGGTACTTCTAGCGGACTTCATACACGTTCACAAATGCCGCAACTCTGCCACGATCACTTTCAAAGTCAAGCAGTTCACCTCGATTTACATCCAGAACTCCGTGGTGAACACCCCCATCAAACATGACAACCGTTCCAATCCCAGCGTCGTCCTCAAAACACACTCGTTCACCCTGATCACATCGAACAAATCCACCACCTTCCTCAAAGTCCGTTCCCTTTGTCGAAAGAAGCGCCATTACTTGAAGAAAGGGAAGTTTGGATTTTTCGAGTGCGCTTGGGAAATAAGTATCTCGGTGTTCGGTCATAAATCCGCCCCCCACGGGGTAGTGATGGATCCTGCAAGCATTCCAGAACCTGTCTCGCTCTGGAAGGGATCCAAATTCAATATCAATTCCCAGAATCAAATTTCTGAGTTTGAGTAGATTCGCGAAGAGTTCGCTTAACGCAGGGAACATGCGATCGCCTTCTAAAAAATATGTTGTCTGCAGCAATTGGGCATATGGCTCCCCCAACCCATTTGTCGATCCAACAGCCAACTTTCTCCACGGTCCAGATTCGAGGTCTGAACGACTGAAGACCTGGCCCGGTGGGTGAAGTTCACATTGCCGACGCGCAAATAGGTATTCACTCCGTGCCTTTTGGCAGAGATCTGTGAGGTGAGTAGATCTAAAAGTGGTCCACCCATGGTCAGATATCTCCTTCCGAAATCGATCGACATCAGCTGTTGATTGGGGTATAGCCCGAGAATCCATACGAGGAATAGACTAGGACGAAATGAGCCACATTTTCGACGAATCAGATCTATTCGCCCTTATTGCACGCCTATTGGGTATTAGCCAAATGGAGTTGAATTCCAAGTCGGCTGCATCCGACTTTGATCTATGGGACAGTGTCATGCAGTTGGAAATTGTTGCAGGTCTTGACAACCTGATCCCAGGATTACTTGATTTCTGCCCGGAGTTGCCCTCAAAAACAAGCGTTGCGGAACTGTTAGTTGAGATTTCCAACTTTCAAAAAAGTTAATTTACAGATTCACTTACCACAAATAGTGGCCTGTTTTTGGTTTGTTGGAAGGTTTTCGCTATGTACATGCCGACAACTGACTGCGTGAGTATCGAGAAACCACCGAAAAATGTGATCGCGGAAATTGTACTGGGCCAACCCAATAGAGATTCCCCACCAAACGCCCTAACTAAAACAAAAAGTACTCCACCAAAACCTATTAGTGCGACAATCAGTCCAGCAGACGCTGTGATGTAGAGCGCCCGAGAGGTTTCGAAAAGCAATCCCTGCAAAGCATGGCGCAATCTACGACGAAAGGTATATGAACTCTTCCCAATCATTCGCCGAGGTCGCTGGTAGGGAATCTCGCAGGTCTCAAAACCCAACCAACTCAAGACATGTAGAAAATGCTGATCAGGCTCAGAAAATTGAATGTACTGCTCCACTACTCGACGGCGCATCGCCGCAAAACTCGTGAGCTCTCGAGTTAACCTTACCCCAGTTGAAGCGACAAAGATTCTGTGGAACAATCTTGCCTGCACTCTACGCATTACTGGTTGATGCTGACCAAGTCGAACCGCGATTGCAACTGATTGAACTTCAAGAGCACTCAGAAGATCGGGGATCATTTCAGGTGGATCTTGCAAGTCACAGTCCATCACCACAATCTCCCGCCCTTTTGCTTCCCTTAAACCCGCCATGATTGCGATGTGCTGGCCGAAATTTCTACTGAGTCTTATTCCTCGAACTTCCAAATGTTCGACAGCTAATCGCACGATTGACGACCAACTATCATCCGGTGAGCAGTCGTCAACAAGAACGATTTCAAAAGTTTTTTCAATTTCACCAAATACTTTTCTAACTCTTGTAACTAATTGCTCTAGGGCTTGACTGCAACCGTATACTGGCACAACTACAGATACCATCGGAGTGTCAATTCTCATACAATGCACCTTGCTACAAGTGCTACATCTCCCGATGGTTGGATATCAATATCCTTAAATCCTGAAGAATCAAGCAACCGATAAAGTGCGTTCTTTGAATAATAAGTAGCCACTCTCGGACGTAATTGGTCATAGATCGTTAGTTCACGATCTTTTCGATTTAGCTTTCGAAAAGTATTTGCACAGTAATAATGAAATGGGAATCGACCAAAGATCGCGGCAGAAATCGAACCATATCCAACTAGCAGTATTGAAATTACCTTCGCAGCGAGGGCCAAGAGTGAGTCTGGGCATGGCCGACTAAGTAATCGGATAACTCTGATAAGGCCGTAGGCAACATAGCTGTCAGGGCGTTTGTACACCCAAAGCACACATATCCCTCTCGGAACCAACGACCGGTGAATGACTTGCAATGCTGCTTTCTGATCTGAAATATGATGTAAAACACCGATAGATACAACTACGTCTACTTCAACCTCAGATACCTGTTCAATCGGCTTCTGAATGAAAATGGTCGTGACATCTTGCGAGCTCAGAAGCCTTCGCTCAATTTCATTTACTGCGTCAGTTGGCTCAACGATAATAAGTAATGAAGGTTTGGCCTTAAAAAGGTGGACCGACCACCGTCCCATTCCAGCGCCGACCTCCATAACCTTTTTCCCGTGAACTGATATTCCAATAATTCTCTGAATAAACAATTCGTCTTGAGATTTCCCTATCTCAAGAAGGTCTGCGCTTATTTTCTGATTTCCCGTTTTTTCATACCTCTTGAACTGACGGGAGAACTGTTTGATTGTTTGACTGCCACTTTTCGTCCGTAACGACATCATTATCCTTGACCTGGCCGATATAGGCGCTTATCCGACGGTTGATAATAATCATCGAGAGAAGTTGCTACACGCGAGTGCATCCCCAGAGATGCCTGCACATCGTCTTGCTGGGCTTCACACTTCGTAACACCAAGGTACCTTACAAGGTCAAGTTGCTGCTTTATGAATGCGCGGGTCCATTGAACATTCAATCCAACCCGTGGTTCAGTTGATCCATTTTCTCCCGCCGCATGCCAAATTGTTGAGTCAAAAACCAACACAGTTCCACTTGAAGCAACCACCTGTGTTGCATTCTGAATCCGATCCTCCGAAGGTGGATTCTGCTTCTGATGAGAACCGACGACAAATTTCGTGGCGCCATTTTCGATCGTAAAGTCGTCTAAGCAAACAAAGGTGTTTACAGAAGCCAAATACCCATTGAGATATCGTGGGAAGTCGCGATGAAATTTTCCTTGAAATACTTCGCCAATCGACTTCTTCTGTGGGGGTAATACAAGACCATTCATTAGATGGCAGATGGAGCCGACACCAAGAAGTTCGACAGCCAGTCCCCTCAGCCGACTAAGCCCCAAGAGGTTCAGTAATTCAGGACGATACTTCATTGGGGCACGCACAACCCCGATTTCTCCAGCAGATTCGAGTCTGCTTTCACCTATATCGGACTTGACATTTGTTAGCGCGAAAACCACTGACTCCCTGTACGTTCTAACCTCGTCTTTCGTAAGAAATGAGGTGAGTGCAATAACTCCATCAATTTCGAACTGGCGCCAAATTGCTGCTTTATCGGTAGCTTTATTCCACTCAAATGTGTGAATCATGCTTCCAACTTGGCCAATCCGAATCCTGTTGCGCCGTACTGGTCACCATTATATAAAATAAAACAATTCGCGCCGCTAACAAATGGGAACTGATAGCAAGTTGCATCCCGGGACATTGGGCCACGAAGTGAATTCCCATCAAGATAAGGCGCCCTTACCCAACGTGCGGATTTCTGAATCCAACCTCGAATTTCGTAATGGGAACCACGAACCGAACACAAAAGAACTTCCTTTTCTCCATATCTAAAGACAGTGGGTCGTGAATACGCAGACGATCCATTGACTTCCTCAATATTTAATTCAATTCGGTTCTCGAGCCGTTCACTGGAAAGCTCAATTTCGGCCTTTTTCACAACGTAATTGAATGAGGTAGTAGTCCGTGGATCAGCAAATCGCGTGTAGCTCGAATAAAGCATTTCTTTCTCGTTGAATCTCGAAATAAATGGATAAGCGACAGAAAATTGATCGAGCATGTCTCTTCCCAATAGCGGGCCGGCACTAATCCGCGTAAGTCGAGAACCTATAGATCCTTTCGCTACTCCAATTCCGTTCAGCCAATGCGAACTGGGGAGTCGCTGCCACCCAAAGTAAAAAAGTTCTATATTGCCCGCTTGATCAAGTCGGACATCTGAACAGCTCACTCCATCGCAATCAAAAGTCCCGTCGTCTCCGGGCGCTAGAGCAAGATAAACGGATTTCCAATCGATCTCAAGTAAACCAGAGTCCAAAGTTGCATTTGCCCCGAAAATGTAAGAGCGATTCTCTCTATCTCTCGTTGACCAAAAAAGTGCGATTCTTGTGTCCTCAAGTTCCACTAAAATCGGAAGGGTCATGTGTCTGGTTGATTCAAATCCAATATTGTCTGCCAAAGTGATCCATTGAAGGTTTCGCCAAGACATATGTTAGAAATTCGGAACTTGGTGGCTCTTGATTGACGCAATCCGAGATGAGGATGCAATAACAACGGAACCCTCTTCGACGTCTGAGGTTACGAGTGCTCCCGCACTTATAAGAGAAAAATCTCCGATGGATACATGATCGGCAATCGCACAGTTAACACCCAAGAAGACATTGTTGCCAAGCTTTACTCCCCCAGAAACAACACAATGGGAGCTTACAAATGAGTTCGAGCCGATTGAAGCGTGATGTCCTATGTGATTCCCGGACCAAAGGAAGACATTATTCCCAATCACAGAAAATGGCTGAACGGTATTGTGCTCGAGTACTAGACAGTTATCGCCATAGGTAGCATTCCTGGCGACTATCGCCTTATCGGAAATATAACTTGCCAAGTCGAAGCCAAGTTTTCGAAGTTGTTCGCACTTCGAAGCACGAAAATTGTTCATTTCTGAATACCCAGTCGCGACAAATGCGTCATGTTCGCTTGGGTCAAAGCGTTCAGTTAGGTCCGAGATTCCGACAAGTGACTTGCCACAGAACTTCGTTTCGTTTACAAATTCATCATCAACGACGAAGCCCGCAACTGAACGTCTTTCTTCGTTCTCAAAGTAATATAGAACTACTTCGGCGAGTTCTCCAGAACCAAAAATGACGATTTTCTGACTCATACCAACTCCATACAAATACCGTTCACGTTCGAAAAATGGCGATCGTAGAGTCGAAAAGCCCGTAGTGATGAGCAAAGCGAATTTCCGGCGAAAACCTGAGACCTAATTGAATCAATTCATCAGGTGACATGTAGAACAAATTCGGTTTCCTCTTCGACAAATCAGAAACTGTCGACAAAACGTTAAATACAACTCCGACAGAACTACATTCCCACATCATTGACAGAGTGGATTCGACATATGTGCGCCAGCTTGCGTTTGACTGTTCGAGTCTCACATTAAAAATGCCACTAGCGACAATTAGATCAGCAGATTTTGGAGACGAATTTTGATAGAAAGTCGCATTTGGGTCCGCTTCATGAAGCGCTTGGGCTCTCCGCACCATTTCCAGCGACGCGTCCACTCCAACGTAAGTACCCGAAAATTTATGATCTCTCAAGAAATTGAGATACTCACCAAGTCCACATCCGAAGTCGCAAACAGAATAAAACGAAGTTCCATCGACTAGCTGCCGAATAATCCCAAATCTCGCGAGCTGGGATGAGCTATTGCGCCACCCAACAAGTTGTCCGGAGTCGCCCCCATCAGCTATTAGACACTTTTCATAATGCTGAACAACTTTGCTCATGCGAGCATCCGAATGTTGGTCACTATCGGCCACTACATCACACTATCCTCAGCGGTGGGGATCTCCCTCTCACCGCGAATGAAAACACTTATCACACAATCAAATTACATACCTTGGCGCGGTTGGTTTGCACTTGCTCGCGCTGTAGACGTCGTAGTTCTGTATGACTCGGCACAGTTCACGAAGCGAGATTGGCGTAACCGTAACTTGATCCACTCAGGAGAAAAGCTGACGTGGTTAACGATTCCAGTCGAAACCAAAGGAAGGTTTCATCAGAAGATTTTTGAAGTTCAGACTTCCGATTCGAATTGGCCTCAGTCCCATTTGAGTCATATCCGCAATGCCGCGCGAAGGTACCACTCAAGTCCAGACTTAGTGCGCGAAATTGAAGCCTTATATCAATCCGTCTCGCATTGGACGAACCTGAGCCAAATCAACCGCCACATAATTTCGTGGTGCTTCGAGAAGCTCAAGATTGACACCAAGTTGCTGGACGATCGGGATTTTGAAATTTCGGGAAATCCAAGTGAACGTTTGGCAAGGATCGCTCACGAGGTCGGGGCCGCCACATATGTAACTGGTACAGCAGCTCGGGAGTACCTCGATGAAAATGAGTTTTTTGTGAGAAATATCAATATTGAATGGGTTGACTACTCAAAGCTTCCATCAGATCCATCACTTCCGGAAGGTGCACCCGAAGTGTCAATTATCGATACGTTGCTCCGCTGCGATGAAGCATGCTGTATTCAATTGTCAACATTTTCTGAATAGAGCAATACGATATTGCGATGGGGCATATTCCGTTTAATAGGGTTTCGTGGACCGGTAATGAGATGAAAAATCTTGAGATTGCAGTCACGTCCGGTCACTTGTCTGGCTCTGGGCCGTACACACGATTAGCGGAAAGAATGATTGAGGACCTACTTGATAGAAAGAACTTACTGACCACATCATGCACTCATGCACTCGAGGTTGCGTCACTACTCCTGAAGTCGGAGCCCGACGATCGTGATGAAGTTATAGTCCCAGCGTTTACGTTCGTCTCTACGGCAAGTGCCTTTGCACTCCATGGTTACAGAGTGCGATTCGCAGACATTTCGGAGACTGACTTGAATATCAATCCTTCGTCAATCGAGTCACTCATGAATGATCGAACTCGAGCAATTTGTACGGTCAACTACGCCGGTCGTTCGTGCGATTACGGAACAATACGTCGACTTATTGATGGTAAAGAAATAACACTGGTCGAGGATAATGCCCACGGATTCGGTGGGATAAGCAACGGAAAACGTTTGGGGACATTTGGAGACTTTGCAACACATTCATTCCATGAAACCAAGAATGTCTCATGTGGCGAAGGCGGAAATATTGTTTTTCAGAATCCAAAGTACTTTGAGCTCGCCGAAATTCTTAGGGAAAAAGGGACGAATCGAAGCAAATTTCTCCGCGGACAAGTCGACAAGTACACCTGGGTTGAAATCGGTTCAAGTTGGGTAGTTTCAGATCTCCTTGCCGCAGTGCTTGTCGGACAACTTGAGCGACTTGAAAGTATTACCAGACGTCGAACAGAAATTTACTTTGCGTATAAAATGGGGCTAACGTCTTGGGCAGAAGGTCAGGGTGTTCTGCTTCCGCCTGATGATTCATCTGCAGTACACACCGCGCACATGTTCTTCTTAAGATTGAAAGATCTTGAGTCTCGGACTCAATTAATTGAGCACCTGCGTAAACTCGACATAAATGCAGTTTTTCACTACCAGGCACTTAATGTTTCACCGGTAGGGCAACGACTTGGTGGTCAAGTTGGTGCTTGTCCGATTTCAGAGAAATACTCAGAAACCTTGTTGAGGTTGCCCCTCTATGACTCTCTCAGCAACGAAGATGTAGAACGCGTAATTGAAGGTGTGACGACTTTCAAGACTTGATCCGAAAGTGGAAAACTTCAAATTTTCGAAATCCGCTGGTTTTCTGTATACAGAACGTCGAGCTGCGCAGTAAGGAAAGATGCGAACGCGTCATTAGCCGTGCGAACAATCGGCTCCTCGTGGATATTGAACGAAGTGTTAATCAAGACGCCGCAACCGGTGGCTTTCTTGAATTCTGTCAGAAGTCGAAAAATCCATGGATTTCGCCTTTCCGAGACCACTTGTGGACGAGCAGTTCCATCAAGATGAACGATGGCTTCGCATGTCCTACGAGCGAGTTCAGTGCTCATACAAGTAGTCGTCATATTCTCATACTGTTCAATTCCCTGCCGAAGCACAAAATATTCTGATGCATCAACGTCACGTACAATTGGAGCAAATGGCATGAACTCTGTTCGACTCAAGCGGTTATTCAGCCACTGGTTTATTGAGCGATCGTCTGCTCTTGCAAGAATTGAACGATTTCCAAGTGCTCTTGGTCCAAATTCCATTCGACCCCGAGCAACCGCAATTACTTTCCCAGAAGAAATATCCGTGGCCGCAATGTCTGGCATGCTTTCTGAATCATGGATCGAACAGGCCACCGGGGAAGTCTCCAGTAGGTGCTCGCTCACAGAACCAGCTTCGTCTCCCAAGTAGAGCGATGAAAAATCCACTGGCTGGTCGTGAGTGAGAAGGGCTGCTCCGAGCCCGAGTCCACCATCCCCCATATTTGGACAAACGTATAGCTCAGCCTCCAAATCTTCAGCGAGGCGACGATTCAAACTTACATTTGCAAAGACACCACCAGCGACGTAAAGACGACGAGGAATTGTTGGATGATCTGCAAACTGCTTCTTGACCTGATTTATAACGGATTGTTCTAAGTGTGCCTGTACCCCTGCAGCGATATCCGCCTTTGAGAATTGGGCCAGTTCACGTTCCAACACTTTGATGCTCGAGTATCCGAACGAAAGAGCCTTGTTTTCTATTCTCTTCTTACTCGAATCCCAGGAAATTAATCTCTCAAATACTGCTAACGCTCTGTCAGCATTGCCATGAGCAGCTAGCCCCGTAACTTTTCCTTCTTGGCCAGGCTTAAACCCGAGTAGCCGATTCACTGCAGCGTAAAGCAAGCCCATTGAATGATAAGCAGGAACACGAGAAACTCTTGAAACATGCCTTCCGTCAAAAAGCAGAATTCGCGAGCAGAGACCTTCCCCTATCGCGTCAAGTGTGAGTACGTGTCCTGGTCCCTTTCTAAACAGAAGTGCAGAGCTCGCACCGTGGGCGACATGGTGGTCAACATAATGGAGCCTTGACTTCCCTATGTGGCTACTTGAGCACGCACGCCATCGATTTCGATGTTGCTGAGTCGCAATCCACATACCAATCCGTGCAACCTCTACACCCACCTGTGTCCCGATTATCAATTTTCCAAATATCTGATTTTCCAAAAGTGTTGAAAGTCCAGAGCGATTTTCCAAAATGTTGTAGCGATCCAAGTCTCCGTGAGGGCTTTGGAATTGCCCATCCATGACAATGTTGTCTATTGGCTTACCGTCAAGCTTTTCGAGTGCCGCGCCTACTGCCCCGATCGGAAAGCCGCTCTGGAATTTTGTACGCGAATAACGTTCTTCATTTGAAGCAAAGACGATCTTCGAGTCCTCAAGCACCGCAACTCCGGAGTCATGAGAGCAGCTAAAACCAACAGTTATCATTTGGACATAGGCTACTTGATGCATAACTGCTATTACGTAAAAAGAATACTGATGCGCTTTCCCAATATTGGGATTTCTCTTCGAACCCTTGTTTACCTTTTCTTAGGGATTTTTCTTGGCATCTTCCTACTTACCCGAGACCTTGCTGTTTCCAGTTCAATCACGGTGTGTTCCATTACACAAAGTATCTGTGGAACGTTCGCCTTAGAACGACTTCGACTTAGACCAACTGCTCAATCTGAGAAAGTTTTTCTGATCCTTGGACCAGGCTTAGCAGTCGGATCCCTAATTGCAACTTTTGCGTCCCTCTTATTTGGCCCGCTCGTCTCGTTCTTACTCTTCCTCACTTTTAGTGTTGGGCTTGTATTGATTGATTACAAAAACAGTCGAACTTTGGGGCTCGACATCCCCGGACTGCAGACAATCTCTATTCTCCTTTCATCCTCGCTCCTAGCCTTCTCGTCTCGGTCATCAGTGGTGCTCATCATGTTTTTGGTGGCACTCACAATCTTTTTAGTTCTTCAATCGGCTCAATCCTTAACAACTCGTTATGTGGTTGTTGGAGTTTGTGGAGTCACCTTATTCTCACTCTTTTTTCTTCTTCCACGATTTTGGTGGGCTGTTTCAAATGATTTCCCTTACTTCATAGCCGTAACGGAAGGGATCTCAAGGTTCGGTGTTCACGACAGTATTGCAATTGCTAATCATGGAATTACAAGTTGGCATTGGGTCACATACGGCTGGATAGCAGCAACTGATATTTTGCCCACTTCTGATAGCTGGCTACGCGTTCTAGTTGGAGCTCCCACGATTATGACAGTTAGCACAGTGGCTTCATTGGCGATTCTTGTAAAGACCGTCACATCATGCGACATTAAACGCGCTCTCCTTATTTCAGTATTTGCCATTTTTGCAATCGGTTATTTCCCTCCCAGCTTGAGTTATACGATCGCTCTCAGTTGGTTAGTCGCCGCACTTACCATTTTTCGCATTGCACTTGCTCAACACCAAAGTTTTCTCGTGCTGGGCTTAATAGTTCTCACAATTGGTGTGGTTGGGGGGAAACCAAGTGGCGTTCCACTCCTCATTTCAGTAATTGCAGTCTCTCTTTTTAAATCAATGATCGAGCGGAAGCGGATTCGTCATTCGTTTGCATTCGCGATCACAACGATTCTTTCTATTGCGACTTACTTCGGAATTTTCTATCGTTCAAGTTCTGCCTCATCAAATGTTTGGCCCGCTCCATTGACTTACTTGTCTCAGTTGGCCGGAAATATTGATTATCTACCGAAGAGCGTTTTGTTGGCCATCCTGATAGTCGTACTCATTCTTGTTTTTTCATCAAACGCTGCACAGCTTTTAAACAAAAACAGCAAGTCCGATATTTTGGAAATAGGTTCTGGCCTCGTACTGTTCCCTATTCTCTTCGTGCTAAATGGGTGGGCAGATTCGATGGAGTACATCCTGTACCCATGCTTACTATTGTCTATAGCTTTTCTTTTCGCTCGACGTTTAGAGACAATTAAATCTTTGCGCAGTGCAATCCGGACTAAGCGACCGCAGGGGGTTGTTTTTTGTTTGTCAGGATTGGTAGTAATTGTTTGGTGTGGCATTAATTTTTCGATGACTAATGAGTTCAAGATTTTTCTTCTCGTCATGATTTTGGGTAGTCAGTCTCTCTTTGAGATTCGATTTCACCTCAATCAGGAACCACCTATTTCAACTAAGCGAATCTCATCGATATGCATGGTTCTCTGCTTCATCCCATTGGTCGTTCCCCCAAAATCTTTTATAGTTTCGGGTCTTGCAAGCAGCCATCTACGGTCAGATGTCGAGTGGTCAATAGGAACAAAAGAAGTTGAACGAGTCGGTAAATGGCTTGGAGCCAACACGAAGGAATCGTCAATAATTGTGACCAACTATTTTTGCAGCGGCGACCTGTCTTGTTCCTCTAGTAATTGGTGGCAAATGCAGATTGAATACGTGAAACAACATCCGGCCTTTTATAACGAAGGATGTAGCTTCTGCAATCCGGACACCTTGTTCGGGGGGGCCGACTACTCTCTTGCAGCATACTCAGATCGACGGTTTCTCATTCTGGGACCTCGATTTCAATCGGGTCTTGGAATGCCATCGGAAATTGTGCGTGATCGTGTTCAAATTTCACTTGACATCGTCTCTGAGCTGACAAAAGGAAAAGCTCCCTCCGTACATCTTGCTGATGTATCCCACGCAGTTGTGTTCTTACCGTTTTTGAATGTGACCTCCGAGAAAGAAGCACTGATTCAGAATGCTGATTTTGTCACTGAGAATTTCATAGTGGTCAAACTTTGAAATTCAAGACTCTGCCAAACATCAAAAAGATCTGGTTGCCACTGATGGCATCGTTCTTTGTTGTTGAATTGTCCGCTGGAATCAAGTTAATCGACTCGCTGGAATTGACGGTGCTGATTGTTTGCTTTGGGGTCACTGGGCTCCAGTTGACCCACAATCTCAGAGGGAAAGTTGACGAGCTATCACGCGGACTTATCGGTTTCTTCCTAGCGGTCATAATTTCTGGATTAACGAATCAGTTACTGGTATCAAGACTCGACGGTACAGTTTCATGGCTCCTGGCACCAACTTTGGTCTGCCTAATTTCAGTAATTCGAGCTTTGTTTTGGCGAAAACGCACCGACTCGGAGTGTGATGTTGCGAGCAATGTTCCCATCATCCGACTACTAATTTGCATTTTTGTCGTTCTGACGCCGATATTTAAATGGGCATTCGTGCCAATTCTTCTCTTGTCGGTTACGGAGTTCCTCGCCAGATATCTCCAAGAAAGGCAAAGAAAATATGGTGTGTTCGGCGTAAGGGCAGTTGGAGTTCTTCTTACTCCTGCGCTATCTCGAGTATGTCAGGCTTCGGGGTGGTTCAACTTTAGGTGGGGAATAGACGAGGGGGTTGCTCTCTCGAAGTCAGTTTTTTCGTATGGAATCAATGACAACATTTATGCAGTAGGGAACCCTCTTAAGTACCAATGGTTAGGCCTCTCATTTAGTGGTCTGTTGGATCGCTTTAATTCCACCGATCTCTTTGCCACGACTGCGATCACCATTTGGATCGTGGGAGCATTCACCCTGGTCCTGGGAGGCAGATTAACAATCCACACATTTGTTAGTGACAAAGATCAACGTGAAGGTTCAATTTTACTGCTGGCAATTTCCGCAACAGTACCACTCACGCCAGTTGCAATAACGTTGCTCAACATTTCTGCTGGTGGGATTCAGTGTGGGATGTTAATCACGTTTACCTCATTGCTTTTTGTCTTTGTCAAGTCAAGAAACTCAGACCTCTTGATTTCTCTTTGCCTACTTGGATTCGGCTGCGTACTCATTCGAACTGTCCACATTGAATTTGTATTGATTTCGTTAATGTTTCTAGTTCACTCATCTTTGTCGTACAAACTGATATTTCGAAAGTTCGCAGTGGTGCCGGCCACAGTAGGACTGTTGCTCCTGTATTACGTCTACTTTCTTCCAACTGGTTCATCATCTGGACTCGTACTTGAGATTCTTAAATTTCAATTTGTGAGAGATATTGGATATGAGTCATACGCTCAATGGATAGTGACAATTATTGGACTATTACTTGTCCTCGTGGTTATCTTTTTTCCGATCCGAGCCATCTATTGGCTAAAAGATGATTTCAGCATCTTAAGGATCTATCTACTATTTTCACTCCTCACCGGCGTCGCATCTTCTCTTCTACTTAGTCGAGTTTCGTATGGTGAACTTCACTTTTTGCAGGTCCCAATCGTCGCACTGTTCCCACTTGTGGCATCAATGTATGTTGTCGAATTCAGAATACTTGAAAACATTTTCTCCTCGGCCCAGAATAGATTTTGGCTTTCAGGTTCAATTCTTCTGATTTGTCTTTCTGTCTATTTCTTTGGAATCAAGATCGTGAATATGCGCTCTGATCAGCCCTACATGTACTTGGGGCACCTGGTCGGGACGCTATTGGTGATCGCCTATTTCATCTGTTGTCGACTTTGGAAGTCGTCGCCTGCGCGTAGGAGTCTCTTCTTGTTGCTTCTTCTACTGCAATTTGGAATCGCTTCACTTGCGGGCCATTACCGAACGCTCATGAGGCCAATCGAATCGAAAGTCCTCCGACCAGCTGGTTTGACGGAAGTTGGTAATTGGGTACGACTCAATACTCCTCAGAATGCAGTATTCGCCACGAATATATTCATTTCTGATCCGGTGAGTTTGGCCCCAATTGATCCGTGCCCAAATGCAATCAATGATCTATCCGATCAACTCATTCAATCTCTAGAGCACGGCTCAATCTATTTGCCTGCCGCACATATTCAAAGAAGATTTTTAGCAATTGGACCTGAGTACGCTTTTATCTTTCATCCTCAGCATCGTTTTGCCGCAATCAAAGACTCACTTGTTATTTCTTGCGGATTCAATGTGGAGCGCGGTGAGCGTCAAACCCAAATGGTTGACTATGTATTGCGATACGAGGATTCGCCGGAAAGATTTGTACCTCCGACGACCTTTACAAAGGTTTTTTCGTCAAGTGGATATTCTGTATATCGAATAAGTGGCACCTAGGCTTTCAGTTCACAGGGCCAACTGAGCACATTCGTTGTAGGGTGTCAGCCCAGACCGTCATCAATCCATGGGAGAATGGCGTGTGCCGGTCGTGTTTGTCGAGTGACGAGCGCATAGCGAGGTTTCTCGAGTAATTGTCGGCGATTCCGAGGTCACAATGAACAATTACTGGTCGGCGCCCAAAAACTCTATTACACGTACCAAGAACTGATGAAAGAGAAAGGTTGTCGGGAGACGCTACTAGCTGGGTGGACGACAGGCCGAATTGCTCTTCTGCAAACCGCACTAGTTTTTCTGCGGCATCATCAACATAAATGTAATTTCGAACAGTATCAAATGGAACAAAAATCGGTACTGGAATTTTGCTGATTGCCGATATTGCAAGTTTCGAGATTATGCCTTGAGTCTTCTCGAGATCTTGTCTGGGACCGTATAGGTTCGAAATGCGAGCAATTGTCCAGGTAGATCCCGCTCGACTACCTAGTGATTGAAGATGCTCTTCGCCTGCAAGCTTCATTAAGCCGTATGGGGTGCGCGGAGATACGGGAGATTGTGGCCCAAATGGACCATGGGAGAAGTCTGAATAGAGTCCTCCAGCCGAGCTTGCATAGATCACATGGAGATTAGGTCCACCAAATTTCTTGAGGAGCGACCCAACTACTAAATCAAAAAGCAGTCGATCAAGTTCGACTTCCACATGATTGCTACGTGGGAAGGTACGTCCGGCACACCAAAAGACTGCAATTCGACTACCTGATTGCAGTTCACCAAGCTCTTCCAAATAGAGATCTAGCGAGCGCTTAAAGAGCTCAATCTGCAAGCTTGTGTTTTCCGAAGGCCAGGATAGCTTTGATTTTGCTGCGAACTCTGGTATCGCAAAACGGTGGAGTGCAACAGATACTGCCGACCCAAGAAAGCCACCACGTCCAATTACAGAAGCCAACATGGCTCTAGTTGTGGTTCGGTTGACTGCCCAATTTCTCATCGACAACCAGGTAAGTAGGTCGGCCGAGAGCGAACCTCACGAGCACTCCAATGTATTCAGCAAGGACACCAAGTGAAAAGAGAATAAGACCACCCATAAACATGATTAACACGGCGAGTGATGCCCAGCCTTCGACCGCGAAGCGGTCCGAAAATCGCCCGACTAGAACGGCAATACCACCAATAAACCCAAACGAAGACGCCAAGAATCCAACTATTGTCAGAAGTCGCAACGGTCGAGTGCCGGACGATGTAAATAATCGTACCCAATGTTCGAACAATCTTGGTCCCGTATATGTTGAAGGCCTGCCCAATGAGACATTCACCGGGACATCACAGTGACCGATTGACTGGACAACCCATGAAAATGCCACATCCAGATAAGTATTACTTCCGATATAGGCTGTCACTGCGCGAGCAACAAAACCGTTTATTAGACGGAAACTACTGAATTTTTCAACCTCTCCTCTCGTCAACCAACTTGCAAAAATCTCTTTTGTAAATCGAGATCCGATATTGCGCAAAACTCCCTGCGATGCACTACTTGCGTGTCCATAGACTAGTTGATGTCCGCCACTTAGTGCTGTCGTGAATAAGTCTTGAATAGATTCGGGTGCGAACTGACCATCCTCATCAAGGGTAACAACCCAGTCAGAAGTTGATGAGGAAATTCCTGCGAGTGTCGCTGGATGTTGACCGAAATTCCGCGATAACCAAACATTTCTAACCTCTGGATAACTTGCTGCAAGCTCAATCATCACTTTTGACGAATGATCTGAACTTCCATCATCTACTAGGAGAATCTCCCGCAAAACTATATGCGCTTTCCCGACTCGAAACTCTCCGAATTCGAGAAGCTTGACAACGAGATGCCGAAGCGTTTCTCCTCCGCGAAATACAGGAACCACCGCTGAAAAAGTAAGTTGTGAGGTGTCCACCAACCCAACAATACCTGACCTACTGTTTGATTCTTTACTTGCCGAACCTCTCATTACTGGTGGATTAGCCAGCTCTGACGTCACTTCAAGGATCGGTTATCGCCGCGCGACGGTAAAGTGTTGACCACCCATCGGGCACCACGTGAGCAAGCGTTCCAGCGGAGCTAAAACAGCAAGCGACTGGGGCACAAATGTGCAAAATCCTTGTTGTTCTAGCGATATTCCTTCAATTGCACATACCAATCCAGACACCTCGATTGGTTTTAGAAGCACGACACCTTCGTCAAATTTACAACGATCAACAACACGACGTGTGACAGGGTTAAAGGGATTGTGTTCAAAGACAACTAGTCTTCCGTCAGACGCGAGTAGGTCACCGATCCTTCTGACCACAGTCGAACGATCCCTTGGATCAATATGGTGTAATACATTTGATAGTAGGACTACATCAAAACTATTGGGTTTGAGCTCGTTAATGCCGCATGTTGACGCTTGGGGATATTTGGTTTTGAGAATTGCAATCGATTCAAGAGATTCATCTGTACAAACAACCTCAGCCGATGGGAAGTACCGTCTGAAATACGGAATTGACATACCAATACCGGAACCAAAATCAAGAATCTTCCGTGCATGTTTGCCGCGGAGGATCCGGCTCATCAAACGTATCTTCTGCTCCATATAAAACGACGCATCACCACCCATTCGACCAAGTGCATCGATCATCGTGTCTTGATAACTTGATGCAAACTCGTCAAAAGACGGCGATTGAGAGCTCAATTGTTTCCTTGCGAATTGTTGCGATCCGATAATGTGATTGTCATAAATAAACTAGCAATAGTTGAGCAGAAATTCAGCAGGATTTTTCTCTTTGGGCTAATCGCCGAATTTTACATACTTTGGATGTGCGCAGGCGGAGTGTCACTTGTTGACGCTCTTCGTACGCTCATTAGTTTGAGTGTCCAAACAGCTGTTGGGCTCACGATTTCTTTGCGCATATTCGGCAAACAAAGATATTTCACCGACTCGATTGCGCTCGGCGTCGCTGTCGGCTCAATTGTCTGCACTGTAATTGACCAAATTTTTCTGGGCATGGGTGTTCAAATCCCGCGGCCTTTATGGCAGATGTGCTTGCTAATCCCGTTTGCAAGTGACCTTCTCAAGAATCAGCGGGTACTAATTCCTTCTCCAGAGTTTATGGATGTCCGGATCGTAGCTGCATCACCCCTAGTGGTGATGTTTGGCTACGGACTAATTCCATCGTATTGGTATGTGTTTCTGATGTTGACGTTGGTTACGACGTTCTTACTATTCATGCCACAAGTTGCTCGATCCCAAGCTCGAATCTATCTATCGACATCATTTGGATTGGGACTTTCATCACTGTCCATTTTTGCTTTGCGCCCTAAAGAACCAACATACGGCATTAGGCTCCTCCGACCCCTATACATTGGAACCGACGACCTCGTCTTTAGCGAGTCACTCTCGTGGTCGCTTTCCCATTTTGGATTCCATGATTACGCCGCTTCCATTGGAACGAGCATCCGGTATCACTGGTTTTCGCTTGCGTGGTCTGGCCTTATCGATAAAGATTCAGAATCATTGCCTTTCGTCGTGACTCTGCATGTAGTTCCGGTCGTTACATTCGTCACGCTTGCCTGGTTGATCATTGCGCTATTCCGTGCTTGTCAAATCCCGACTTCGTTTGGAATTATCGCGTGTGCGATTCTCTTCTCTACATCCATTGGATTCGATCCCAGTCGCTTTTTCCACACACTAAACACATCAAATATCGTGCCTTTTATTTGGATCGTTACCGCTCTACTTGCACTGGTACTCACAAGATCTGAAGTCCAAAACCGTCTAAACCTAGCGATTCCAATTCTTGTTTCGGTGATTCTTGTTTCGAAGGTTCCGTTTGGACTTTCCACGCTCGCTGGCATTGGTTTGAGCCTGTTGTATGCCGTCAGCAAAGAACGCCGAATTAGCGATCTCGTAATTCTTTTTTCGACCGTCCTAATTAGCCTCATCTCCTATGAGTTGTTTCTGAAACCACATAGTTGGGAACAACGAAGGCTAATAATCAGCCCAAATCTCACTTCCCTCAACACTGGAATTGTAAATAGCCGCGTAATTCCAACAATTCTTGTCTTTGGGATTTTTCTTATTCTTGTGGTTGGAATTCTTGGCAGTAGGTTTGCAGATTTTCAACTTAGCCAACGACTTCTAATCATTTCTCTGTCAGGGATGGTTATTTCGGGCATCTTGAGATTCTTATTAATCGGTAATTCGGCCGAGCTTTACTTCTTGAACCCAGCAATCTTTGCCGGGTCTTTACTCTCCGCAATTGGATTGTCCCAAACATTGGGACCACGCTCGAGAAGATTCAAGATATTCCTCATCCCTTTATTTGTCTGCTCACTTACCGCCACGCTGATTCGCCCCAACTTCGAACTGACTAGATATTTACCATCTACACAAATTCGTGATTCACTTTTCCCAATAATTGTTGCCAGTTTGGCCGTATGCGTTGCAGGGGTTCTTTCGTGGCTGCTTGGTTTCAAACTAGGTCGCAAACTTTTCTTGGTATTCGTAACTACTAGCCTTGCATCGTCAGGAGCACTGTTCTTTACTTTATTCACACAACAAGAGCAGTACACTTCGACAGATCGCGTGGCAGCCACAAAAGATTTACAGGCACTGTCGTGGCTTCGAAACTCAAGTCCTGACAACGCAATAGTTGTGACTAATCGTTATCTTTGTCCGGAACCATCTACTTGTTTATATGACGACTCTTCTTTTCTGATATCAGCCGTTGGGCGACGACGAGTATTTGTCGAAGGTCCACGTTTCGTTGCTGGTGGTAGGCCATATCCGGATTGGATTACCGAGCGCGTTCGGACTTCTATTCGTTTTGCCGAGTCTCCAACACATCAAGATCTTAAGTCCCTCGAAAAAATGGGGGTTTCTTGGGTCTTTATCGATGAAGAATTCCTTGATTCTGGATCATTCAATGAATCTAAATGGTTTGAATTCGGCAAAGTTCGATATAGAAACGAAGGGATTGTGATAGTTGAGCTCGATAGCCAAAATATTGCGGAGTAGTTCTCCGTAGATCCAGTTCTGAATTGTCAGGATTTGTCGACCGACAAAAACCACGCATTTCAATGAAATCTACCGATCAACAACACGGACATCAACGACGTTGAGCAATTGTTTACCTGGTGATCATCCAGTATGAGAAACCTATTCGCCCGATTCGATTTGAATTACGCTTTGAGACGGAATAATCTAACCTTCAAAATTCCATTTTAATCATTCTGATTTATTGAAACTCGTTACTGCGCTTTCTTGAAGATTTGAAGCATGACAATCCGGGCTCGACTATTAGAGCAACCAAATATTTTTGCTCTATTTACCTTTTTAATCGGGGTCAGTCGTCGTACCAAGAGCATTGTTTCAGAATACGTTTGCGCAGACTCAACTACGGTCGTCCTTGATGTCGCATGTGGTCGAGGCAATTGGTCAAAATCTCTTTATCCCTCGAAATATCTCGGAATTGACAACAACCCTGCATATATCAGGTATGCCAAGAATCGATTCGGCACATTTGGTTCGTTCATATGCTGCGATGTGGCAGACATCCGTGTCCATGCTGCAAATCTTGAACCCAATGTTGTGATCCTTATTGGGGTGTTACATCATCTATCAAACGACCAAGCAATTTCCCTTCTTGATGATATTCACGCGCTGCTTGGCACACACGGTCGAGTCATCACTGTTGATCCAGTATTCACTGCGGATCAAGGGCTTACAGCCAGGCTCCTTGCAGCCAGCGATAGAGGTAGATTCGTCCGCTCAATTGATGAGCACCTCGCCCTGTTCGATCAACGCTTTTCGGTGCCGATTGCAGACATTCGAAGCGATTGGCTCAGAATTCCCTACACCCATTTTGTCTGTGTAGGACACAAGATCAATTAGTTCCGAATCACAAGAAGTTGTTACAACGATTTCAAAAGGTTTTGTACCAGGTTTCAGATGCACTAAATGTGCCTTGTTATTGGCAGTTAGCGTAAGCTTCGATCACTTGCCGAGTTGTTTACCGATCTCTAAAAGTATTGAGGGAAAAAGTCCTACGACAAAAACAAATGTGACGGAGATCGTCACTACAAGTCCAGTTGCGACATACACCCTAAACTGAATTTTTGTCACAGGAGCTTTAAGCCACATATTTATGATGATCCTTAGATAGAGATATGCAGCGATCACCGAGGTGACCATCGCAAGTACTGCGAGTGGATAGTTCGTGACCGCTGCTGCTGCTCGAATCACACCAAACTTCGCAATGAATCCTGCCGTCACTGGCACACCTGCCTGAGCCAACAACAATGCGGTCATTGCCAAGGCGAGGACTGGGTTGGACTTACCGAGACCATTAAATGTTGTTAACGACATATCCTTGTCGCCGACCACTATTGATACAACAGCAAATGTTCCGATGACGAGAAGTGAATAGATGAACAGATAAGAGGAAATCGATGTCAAACCAAGCCCTGGACCGGACGAGACGTGAGTTGCAGCTTCAAGTCCAACCAAGATGAAACCGGCATGGCTGATCGAGGAATACGCAAGCATTCGCTTGACGTCAGTTTGAACGACCGCAACCACAGACCCAACGACGAGGGTGACCACCGAGAGGGCATAGATCGCAGGTGCCCAGTCATCGGCGCGTCCAGACAACCCCGTGAGGAACACCCGAGCAAGCGCGCTGAACGCTGCCACCTTTCCAACCGATGCCATGAGTGCCGTAATCGGAGTTGGCGCACCCTGGTAGACGTCCGGCGTCCAGACATGGAAAGGAACGAGCGACACCTTGAAGGCGAACCCAACGAGCAACAGAGCCACGCCTGCGAGGATCATCGAATCGCTTGACCCAACATTTAGGCGGGCGAGACCGTCTGCAACCTTGGGCAGGTTTGTGCTTCCCGCGACTCCGAAAATGAGGGCGATGCCGTAAAGAAAGAACGCGGAAGCAAAGCCACCGAGGATGAAGTACTTGAGGCCCGCCTCACCGCTCGTCGAACGCTTCCGCGAACTTGCCACCAACAGGTAGAAAGCAAGGCTCAGAGTCTCGAGACCAAGGAATAGGACCAAGAGGTCGTTCGCGAGCACCATGATGATGCCGCCAATGAGCGCAGACAACATGAGGCCGTAGACCTCGGGGCCATCCTCCCCTTCCCGCCCGAGATGGTCATTGACGACGAGCGAAACCAACAGCACCGAGACCGTCATCACGAAGGTGGAAAGCAATCCGAAATGATCGAGCGTGAGGGCATTACCCACGAGTGAGATCGACTGACCATCGCCAAGATCACGCCACAGCAACGCAGTCAGGACGGCAGAGGCACCAGTCGTGACAGCGGCACCAAGTGCATACATCCCGCGGGGCCACTTCGGAGTCAGTGAGCCAACGAGGAGCAGCACGAGCGCCCCACCGAGGACGACCAGGATGTTGCTCAGGCGGTACCAGTCGATTGCTGGTCCGACGAAGGATTGAGCCGCCAAGATCACTCTTCACCTCCGTGTGCTGCCTCTGGCTGTCGGTAGTCGGTGCGCGATTCGACGTGCTCAATCAGCGACTTCACGCTCGGCTCGATGCGCTCAAGCATCGGCTTTGGATAGACACCGGTGAACACGATGATCGCAACGAACACTCCAAGCAGAAGACCCTCTCGGCCTGTGAGCTCCTTGAACGAGGAGTTCGCCTCGTCGGGCTCACCGTGGAACACCAGCTGGTATGCCCAAAGAAGATACAGCGCTGCGAGGATGACGCCGACAGTCGCGACGACCACCCACCAACGAGCAGTTTCGAACGAGCCGATCAGGACGAGGAATTCACCCACGAAGCCGTTCAGGCCTGGAAGCCCGATCGAGGACAGCATCACGACGGTGAAAAAGCCGGCAAAGATCGGCGCGACGGCTTGGATGCCCTTCAGTTCTGCAATTGCACGGGTGTGTCGACGCTCGTAAATCATCCCG
>Ga0129333_10000664_pt1 | contig 29335 bp, 31 predicted proteins | sample CPB6_08_DNA_FD_94474 | JGI IMG/M metagenome (GOLD analysis project Ga0129333, IMG submission 94474) | Freshwater to marine salinity gradient microbial communities from Chesapeake Bay, USA - CPBay_Sum_0.6_0.8_DNA | ecosystem: Environmental > Aquatic > Marine > Coastal | place: USA: Chesapeake... | reverse complement strand
TCTCCAAGGGGTAAGCTTTTTCTTTTCTGAGAAATATCTCATTTTAAATATTTTCTCAATTCTTTTGTCTTCCAAGCTCGAAAGCTGACTTAGAATGTCTCGCAACATTTCTTGTTCCGCCAATTGCTTGGGCTCTGAACTTTCAAACTCGCAATCAAAATTTTCTTCCATTGGCAAGTGGCGACGCTTATTTGACGAGTTTAAACAAAGCCATCTTGTATGATTTCCGAGATAAGTCGAAAACTTGATATTGCGCTTTTCATCAAAAGCTTTGACCGCATCAAAAATATTTGATTCCTTATTCGACATTAAATCATAAAAATTATCAATAGCAGTTTCTCTTGGCGCATAGCTGTGCACCATTTGCAAATAAATGCCAGAATGTCTGTTGACGATCTCCATAAAGCAATCGCTATCGCCACTTTTTTTGACCTTTTGGATCAGGTCAAGATCGTCCATTTTTTCTGGCATTAATCTCATTTTCCTGTGCTTCCAAAGCCGCCAAGACCTCTTTCGGAATCGTCCAATGATTCGGTTTGATGTGCCACAAAATTAAAAATTGGCATGAACATCAATTGCCCAATCTTGTCACCTTTTTTATAAATCAAGGAATTTTTGGTTGGCTTGCCTTTACCGAGATAGCGAAAACGAAGTTTGATCGAGGCTCGATACCCACTATCGATCACGCCAACAGAATTGCAAAGCGCCAAATAATACTTACTTACGCTAGACCTTGGAAACAAAAGAGTGAAAAAGCCATCTGGCGGTTGAATCGCAACTCCCGTGTCGTACTCGACATATAAAATTTTCTTACCGGCTTCGTCCGAGTAAACAAAAGCTGGATCTTCTGCTGCTACGAGATCCCATCCCGCATCGCCTTTTGCTGGGGGAATCACGTTATTTTCGAAACCGTTTTTGAGAACTTTGAACGATAGATTTGGCTGCATGTTCGTACTTTGCCTGAGATTCTAAAATTTGTCAAGGGGTTTTCAACAATCACGGCTCGGCGTAATTTAAAAAACGAAGTTTTTTAAATTTAAAGAAAGGGGGGTCGGGGGTCAAGGGTGGGGCGGGGGATAATAGGGGGGAGAGTATGAGAGGGGGGAAAGAAGGGGGCGGGGAGGGATAGGGGGAAGGGGGGGAAACAAAAAAAGGTGTAAATAAAAAATAGCCCCAAATGAAAGTCTTCCGATTTAAAATTAGCATTTTTGCGGCAATTCTTTGCGCGATTGTAACAATTGGGGCCAATTTTGCCTTCAAATTTCTGGATAAAAATTATTTTTATAAACACTACTTACCTCAAAACGAAGTTCGGCCATTAGACCCAACTTTGGAAAAAAAGAAAAAAGACTCTTTTTCCATAACCATAGAATACCCTAAAAAGAAAAGTTTTTTCATTCAGTCTTTTGAATCTGGCTTTTTAAAAGACTCTTTATTTAAAAATGGGCTACCACAAGATGTGGCGATTATCATGAGGGATGAAAAATACTCATTCGTTGACTCTTTATGGTTTGATCGATATGCAAATTGGTGGGCTTCTTTCATCGAAGAAAACTATATATCTTTTGACTATAACACATTTGATTGTGACAATTTCTCAGACCTTTTTATGGTTATGTTTGGGCTAACTAATGTAAACTCGCTATACAAATCAGACGCCCAATTGGCATGCGCCACAATCATTGTTAATAACGTCTATTCATTCGCTGGAATACCCGCCCAAGAGGACTCTTGGCACTCCCTTAATTTAGTCTGGACCAATGCTTCTTGGTTCGTTATAGAGCCCCAAAATGGTGTTTATATAAGTTTAGATTCCTATCCAAACAAAAAGCATATAAAGGCAGTCATATTTTAGTGTAAACATACTATATGGAAATTGATTTTTCAAAACAAATAGCCGAGGCCGGGAAGACTGGGCTTTGGGACAACATCAGAAAAAAGAAACAAAGAATGGGTAAGAATTATCGCCCAGCGAAACCCGGTTCTCCTGATCGCCCAAACAAAAAAGCTTGGGAGAAAGCTCAGGCTGCTATTGAGCTTACATACACCGAAGCAGAGAAGAAAACTCTCAATAAGCCATTCAGACTTCCCTCTGGTTCAAAAAAGAAGTTTGGCGTTTACGTTAAGAATCCAAAAGGCAATGTCGTGATGGTTAAGTTTGGCGATCCAAACATGGAGATCAAACGCGACGATCCAGACAGACGCAAAAATTTTCGCGCCCGCCATCAATGCGATAGCAATCCTGGTCCAAAGTGGAAAGCTCGTTATTGGAGTTGCAGAATGTGGGAGGGCGGCAAATCCGTCACTCAAGTAACAAAAGGCTCGGTAGCTGAAGATATGATGGAGATGCAAATGGAAGACATTTATGAGCAACAAAATCTTATAAATCAAAATCCACGCCTAACTGAAGCTCCAGAAGTCGAGAATGAAAATGAAGAAATGATTGATTATCAGGAAGAGGCTATTGAAATGGCTTATCAAAACCTATCAACAATAAAAAGAAAAGCCGAACAATTGATGGCAATTATTGATGCCAATCCAGAAGCCGCTATGGAAATTACTGAGCCTTGGGTAGCCGCCAAGATTACTGTTATTGATGACTATATTGGTACAGTTCATGACTATTTGTCTTCTGAATCTACCGAAAGCGAATAGCTTTTACAGTTAGTTTTATATTGACAAATTTTGTTTATACCCTAATATCTTGGGGTATAAACTTATGAAATTTGGCACCAAAAGCCTAGGTCTTGGAGACACATTATTGTTAACCGCCGTTTGCAAATACTTTCCAAATAAATTTACAATCCAGCTTGATAAAAATAAAGAAAGATTTGCCTGTCTTTTTTCTGGTCTTGCTAATGTAGAATTAGTCAATAACGAAGAAATAAATGAACTGAAGGATCTAGGTACTGGTCATTACGCCACAAGAAAGCTTAGAAATTTTTTTGGTGATGCGGCTGACGGCCTAGACAATAGGCCATTAGTTCTTTATTCTGATATTGAGTCTGAAAATTGGGCTTATGATTTTGTAAAAAACATACAGAATCCAGTGATATTTAATCCATGCTGTTCGAAACAGCATGCGGAATCCAGAAATATTCCAGATTCTATTTTGGATCAAATTCTAACAAACATAAGAAATTCTAATTGTACTCCAGTAATATGTCAATCATCGTCTAACAAAAAACATATAGACGGAATAAATGTTTTAGATCTTGATTTAAAAAAATACATATCACTAGTAAGGCGATGCCAAATATACATTGGCGCAAACACAGGAGACGAACATTTGTCCACTGCACTTGGCTGTAAAACAGTAGTCTATCAACCAAAAAATAGTAGTTCATTTTTTAGCCAAGAATGGAACTACTCCCATCCGAATTCGACCTACGTTTTTTGGGACAAATGAACTTTTTAATTTCTACTATAGTAAGAAATAGATCGGCGCACTTAAGCAAGTGGCATTCTCAACTTAAACAAACAGTTGACTCAAATCCACAGCATCGTTTCTTTTTATCTGTCTTTGAAAACGACTCTATTGACTATTCCTTTGATGTACTAAAATCTTTTGATTTCTCTTTTTTTTCTGGAGTGCAAATAGCCAGCGAAAAACTTAATACTCGTTTTTATCCAAGTGTCATTGACGCAGAAAGAGTAAAACTTCTAGCTTTATATAGAAACAGAACTTTAGAAACATCGTTTCTTAGAAATGTCGATTATGTTCTGTCTGTAGAGCCAGATATCAAATACGATATTCAAGATGTCAATAAGATAATTAATAATCACGATTATGATATCTTATCAGCAGCTAGTATTCATTTAGCTGGCGAATTTTATGATTCTTGGGGGACAAGAATGAATTCAAATGTTGAAAAATCAGTTCTAAATCTAGATGGCGGAATACAGCCAGTTTGGTCAACTTACAATTGCTATTGTAAATACAAGGCTAATTTAATTAAACAAGGGGTTGGCTTTTCTGGATTCAATAAAAGGTTAAATAAATTTGATTGTGACACTGCCGTTATTTGCGAGAATTTTAGATCTGAAGGAAGTAATAAAATAGCTGTAGATACGTCAGTTAAAGTTTATCATTCATAATATGAATTGGCCTCTTAATGTAGATAATTTTAATTTTTTTGACAGATTAAAAATCTGCTCTTTCTTTCTGAACAAGAAAAACAGATGGACTCAAGGAGAGCTTGTTCAAAAAATTGAGTCTCAAATGGCAGAATTTGTCGGGGCCAGACATGCTATCTTTTGCTCTAGCGGCTCTACTGCCAACACAATGTTGGCTATGAGTCTTACAGACAGAAACTCAAGAAAAAAACTTGTGGTCTTTCCATCTACAACTTGGACAACATCCGTATCTCCATTTGTCAGAGAAGGTTTTTATCCCGTCTTTATAGATATCAATCTTGATGATTTTTGTTTTGATTACAAAAAGCTAGAAGCTTATGTGTCGGCAAACAAAGAAGATATTGCCTGCATTTTTCCAACAAGCCTACTCGGCTTTGTTCCAGATATCAAGAGGCTAAAAGAAATTAGTTTCAAGTATGATGTTCGTATGATGATGGATAATTGCGAAAATACAATGGGACTTTATGAAGGCAAAAATATATCATCTTTTTTCACTTCCACAACTAGCACGTATTTTGGGCATCAAATACAAAGCGTAGAAGGCGGCTTTGTTTTTACAGACTGTGATTACGAAAAGGACTACTTCTTAATGTTGCGAAATCACGGAATGACTAGATCCGTACAATTTCCACAGCCGTACAATAATCCAGATGTAGATTCTAAATTTGACTTCTATTTACTTGGCAATAACTTTAGAAATTCTGATGTCAATGCCTTTATAGGATCAATTGATCTTGCTAAAGCTGAATCTTATAGGCAGAAAAGAATAAAGCTTTATAAACTGTATAGCGATATGCTGTCGCCGTACAAATACACTTTGCCCAAAGACCACACTAATAGAACTCATGTAGCCTTTTGTCTACCAATTATTTGCAAAAACAAAGAAGCAAAGCGAGTTGCAGAATTAAAGTGTTTAGAAAATGGCATAGAGACAAGGCCGATTATCTCTGGAAATTTGCTCAGGCAAACTTGCTACAAAAAATATGCCGATTACTCTTTATTTGAAAACAGCGAGCTTTTGCATCAAAATGGATTTTATGTCGGGCTTCACGCTAAATTGAAAGAGCAGAATATTCTAGACCTTATCTCAATTTTAAATGATTAACATTTTAGTCGATGAAGGATATGCGTATGATTTTTTAGCTATTCTTGACGTTAAGAACACTAAAAATTTAAAAAATGCTTATGATAATTGGCGTTTGTGTCAAAATGTTTTAGAGTCTCAAGTTGGCAAAGAGCTTCATCAGAAAATATTATCCTCTCAAGAGTATAAAAACTTATATACCGTTAACGAAGAAACATTCGACGCTGTTGAAAAAGCCAGATACGGAACAATAACGGCAAAAGAAGTTGACAATTTAAACATGAAAAGATACTATTGCAAGCTAGATCTTCAAAATAAATTTTTTCCAAGCACGAAGGCATCAGAATCAAAAACATGAAAAAAGTAATTATTACTGGAGTCACTGGTCAAGACGGAAGCCATATGGTGGATTATCTACTTGCCAATACAGACTATTATATTTTTGCTGGCGCAAGGCGTCTCAGCGTATCTAACCACTCCAATATCTCTCATATTAAATCTGATCGCTTCAAACTTATAGATCTTGATTCAACTGATCCAGAAAATATTAATAGCGCCATCTCGTCAATTAAGCCAGATTACTTTATTAATTTTGCTGCCAATTCTTTTGTAGGCACAAGTTGGGAGCTTCCGGTAAATCATATTCAGACCAATACGATGTCTGTTCTTTATCAACTTGAAGCCATTAGAAAATTTGCTCCAAACTGTAGGTATTATAACGCTGGATCTTCAGAAGAGTTTGGTGATGTCGTATCTGTGCCGCAAGATGAAAATCATCCACTTCGTCCAAGAAGTCCATACGGTGCATCAAAAGCCTCTGCTCGCCATATCGTAAAAGTATGGCGCGACTCATATAAAATCTTTGCTATTCAGGGGTGGTTGTTTAATCACGAAGGAACGCGCAGAGGAAGAGAATTTGTAACAAGAAAAATTACATCTGGAATTGCGTCTATTCACTGGGCGCTTAAGAACGGAGAAAGCTTTAAGCCAATCGAACTTGGGAATCTTGACTCAAAGAGAGACTGGAGTGACGCCGAAGATTTCGTCGATGGAGTTTGGAAAATGGTTAATAACCAAGAGCCTAAAGATTATGTTTTGTCTTCTAACGAAACCCACACAGTAAGGGAATTTGTTGAACTGGCTTTTGCGGCTGCTGGAATTGAAGGTCAGTGGCTGGGCAGAAAAGGAACTACAGAGGAAGTATTTTTAGAAAAGGAGTCAAAGAAAATGCTTGTAAAGATTAATCCAGTATTTTTTAGACCAGCAGAAGTTGATATTCTTCTTGGAGATTCTACCTTAGCTAGAAGAGAGCTTGGATGGAAGCCAAAAACTTCATTCCCTGATCTAGTTAAAAAAATGGTAAATAACGATATTGCTCTACATAACAAATGATCAATGAATATGTAGAGTACTGCGTTTTTAATGAGTTCGACACAAGAAGGGTCAATCTTCCAAAAGACCCATCAAACTGCCATTTATTCAAAAATGAAGTTCAATTCAAAATTGAAAACGGTGTCCTTTCTGTAGAAAGAAAGGGTAGCGATATCGATGAGTTTAGACTTGGATTTTTTACAAACTTTACAAATCAAGTGCTAAACTCTAAAGGTTTGCCGAGCCTTAATTTTAAAGCTATAATTTCTTTAGGAGATGGGCCAGAGAATGATTCGACGGAAACCAGACTTTGTTTTGCAAGGGAGCGGCAGAGTCCCCATGTCTGTATTCCAGACGCGCACTTAGTAAAGCTTCTTCACATTTGTCACGACTATCTTCCTTCGTGGGATATTCCTTTTTCTGAAAAGATAAATAAAGCGTGCTTTTTTGGATCAGATACTGGAAGAAAGGCTAAAGACGGCTCAATTCAAAGAATTAGATTCTGCGAGCTTCATAAAGACAGCGACCTCATAGATGCAAAAATTACAGCTTTTGTTCAAGGGCCAATGCACCCTTCTGTTTATGGAAATCCCGTTAGTATTCAGGAGCAATTAAAATATAAGTTTATATTTAATATTAACGGCAACACCACATCTTGGGAAAGGCTGATCTGGGCTATGAACTCAAATTCCATTTGTATTTTTATCAAGCCACCGTCATATCAAAATGAACTATCTTGGTACTATCATATTTTTGATATCTTTCGCCCATTCCCAGAAATCGACGAGTTTGGTGCAGAAAACTTTCTCACCAGTCTAGCCAAGAATAAATATTTGCTAGAAGACATTAAAAATCAGCAAAAAATCTTTGGGAAAACTCTTGCCAACGTGAATCTGCATGCTCAATACTACTCCTCAGTACTGTTAAACTATCATTACCTGTACAATGGATTACTCAAATAAAGTTCAATTAATAGGTGTTTATGGAGACGATATGACCCATGCATGCTCTGCTTGGACATCAACTAGCAGAGAGGTGACGGAAGAAAAGAAGGGTCGAGTTGAAAATCTTCTAAAGATGCTGGCCGACAACGGCCACCATACGCCTTTCGAAAAATCTTCTCTTCACTTTCTGATCGACACCGATATCGCATCCCATATTCATTTGATTAAGCACAGGGTTGGAGTCTCGGTAAATGGTGAATCTGCAAGGTACAAAGAGCTTAAAGAGGATAAATTTTTAGTGCCAAATGATTGGCCTGATAGCTGGAAAGAAATTTTGCAGACTCATACAGAAAGGGGACTGGATCTTTATCACAAGTGTATTAATGATTTAGTTCAGAACCATAAGTTTGATCGAAAGAGGGCCAAGGAATCTGCGAGATTTTTTAGAGGTTATAATACGCAAATTACTGCTGATGTGATGTTTAACTGGCGTTCTTTCTATCACTTTCTAAACCTTAGAAATAAGCCAGACGCCCAGAAGGAGATCCGAGAGCTTGCCGCTGAGATGTTGAGACTTGTGGATGAAACCAATAAGTTTCCACTTACAATCAAGGCTTTTGGTCTAGCTTGATCATAATAGTGTAAACTATTATGTGATAACCCCTGAATTAATCAGCCTGTTTGGCGGGGCCATAACAGGCTTTATATTTAGAATTATTGCGTTAAAAGCAGAGGAAAGCAAGAACCGCTTTGATCGCATGATGAGCGCGATTGATAAGCAGGACGAATCTGCTGACAAAGCGGCAAATAGAGATGCTGATTTTGGCAAGGTAATCAGACGGATGATCGTGATGTCTGTGATATTCTCTATCGTAATATCACCATTTGTGATGGCGATACTCGGAATCCCAACTTACTTAGAGGTGAGTTATCAAGATGGCGGCGGAATGTTTGGTCTACTTGCCGATAAGACTAAAACTGCTTTCGTTGAAATTTCTGGTAATTTGATTACTACTGAGATAAGGCAGTGCCTAATCGCAATTACTGGATTTTATTTCGGTTCTGCCGCAGCAGCAAATAAGTCGTAATCTCTTGACAAGGGTAGCCTGATTTGCTAGGAGTAGTTTGTGAAAGAAAAAATCAATCGACACAAGATTATTAAAAATCTAGTGGATGTTCCAGATCAGGCTCCAAAAGCCTTTTGGCAAAAGGAGATGGTCTTGCTCAAGAAGCTGGAAAAGCGTTTTGGTATTGACTTTTTAAATCAGTTAAAAGTCGAATCAAAGGTTCCAACGGTTGCGTTTTATTTCGCCCCTTGGAAGCTTAAACTGCTTGAAATCGAGTTCAAGGAGTATTACTATAATCACCTTCACAAAGAAGATCTTGCCAGTGAGCAAAAGATTGGCAAAGACGCAAAGGTATCCCGCAAGAAAACAATCAAAGAATTTTTAACATGAGCCGTAAACCAAAAGAAGAAGAAAAGCAAGACGCCGTATCATCCAAGAGTGTTCTTGGCTCCTTTCTAAAGGAAAAGAAGGAAGATCATTATAATTTTGAAGAGGCTGTAAACTATCGAGTTTCCACGGGCTCTTTGAATATGGACATGCAAACTGGCGGCGGTCTCGGACCGGGTTTGCATAGATTCGTAGGCTTTACCGAAGGTGGTAAAACATCTGCATCCCTTGAGGTAATGAAGAACTTCCTCAACACAGTGCCAAACTCAAAAGGCTTTTATATTAAAGCTGAAGGACGGCTCTCAGACGAGATGAGAATTCGCTCTGGCGTAAAGTTCGTGTTTGATGCTGATGAATGGGAGGCTGGAACTTGCTTTGTTTTTGAGTCTAATATCTATGAGACTGTAGTAGATGCGATGCGAAAGCTGATCATGTACAACGAGGAAAAGAACAAGTATATGTTCATTATTGATTCTGTAGATGGGCTTATCGCCAAAAACGATCTAGATAAGACTTTTGAGGAATCAACGAAGGTTGCTGGTGGAGCAGTCATTGCCGCCAATCTTATGAAAAAGATATCTATTGCCCTTACAAAGAGGGGTCATATGGCAATATTTATCTCTCAAGTAAGAAGCGATATCAAGCTTGACCCCTATAGCTCTGCGCCAATTCGTCAAACTTCTGCAACTGGCGGTAACGCCCTACTGCACTTCGCTAACTTTATCTTTGAGTTTGAGCCTCGATTTGAAGGAGACATCATTCTAAAAGATCCTGCAATTAAAAAAGCAGACGCAGTAAAGAATCCAATCATTGGTCACTACTGCAAGATTTATATCAAGAAGAGTCCAAATGAAAAGAGTAAAAATCGCGTTTCTTATCCTATCAAATACGGAAGAAAAGATGGTCGCTCTGTTTGGCTAGAAAAAGAAATCGTTGATATGCTAATGACTTGGGAGCTTGTTTCCCGTTCTGGTGCTTGGTACTATACGTCTGACGAACTGCGAGAGCTTGCCAAAAAGTCAGGTACAGAGCTTCCAGAGAAGTTCCAAGGCGAAAATGCAGTTTTCCAATTCATCGAAAACGACGAAAAGCTCACAAAGACACTTCACAAATACTTTGTGGATATGATCGTTGGCAAAGATGAAATTCAAAACACTTAATGGCAAAGAGCGCTTCCTGCGAAACGCGAGGAAGTATGCTATAAATTGGGAAGCCAAGTCCAAAAGCAATATACAGAGAGCCGTAAAGGAATTTCTTTACCCTTACTGGCATAGGGATATCGTGTTTGAGGAACTCAGAATTGTAGGAACAAGACTGTCATTAGACATTTATAATGCAAATAAAAAGATTGCCGTAGAAGTTCAAGGCAGGCAGCATCAGACATACAACCCATACTTTCACGGCAATGATCGCAGAAACTGGCTTTCCCAGCTAAAAAGGGACGACTTAAAGCTCAATTTCTGCTTGACAAACGGGATAACTCTGGTAGAAATCTACGAGACAGATCCCATCTGCAAAGAAACGTTCGAAAAACAAGGCATCATACTCTGATGAAAAAATCTAACAAGGAACTTCCAGAAGAAGAGAAAGACTTTCTTTTCCCAACAGAACTCGTAGAACAGATCTACGAGCTTTCTGGAAATGCGGAAAGCCACAAAGGAGTTATTCTCTGTGTTCTTTCCCCTAAAGGTGTACCGCAAATTTATTCAAGATACGACTCTATCGTTACTTCTCTTGGTATGCAAAAAGCCCTTGACAAGTGGCTTGATCAAGAAGAAGAAAAGCTAGATACAAGTGGCGAAGAATAAAAATGCTTTACTCACTAGAAGTTGAGCGCCAGTTTTTAGCTGGCCTAATTCAGCATTCTGAAGCATACGCAGAGATCTGCGACTTTATTTCAGAAGCCGATTTCTATTCTGATGATACAGTTGTTCACAAGACAATTTACCATATTATTAGAAAATGCATTGAGGCTAATGAAAAGGTCGATGAGATAATTATTGCCCAAAGAATCAAAGAGATAGGAATCTCTTTCAAAGATAATATTGATATCTTTGATTATCTCAGGTCTCTCGCTATTAGAAAGACAAACAAGAATACCGCCGTTTCTGCTGCCAAAGAAATAAAAAGATATTCTATCAGAAGAGCAATCCACTCTTCTGCTTTGGATGTGGCGGATAAGATGAAGAAGATCGCGCCAGACTCTTCTTATCAAAAAATTATTGAAGAAGCTGATGGAGCTTTTAATAAAATAATTAATATTTACGAAAACAATGAAGAAAAACCTATCAATATCTTCGATGAGATGGAAAGTGTCATCGAGGAGCGAGGAAACAGTCCAATCACTGAGTTTGGATTTATGGGTCCGTTTCCAACCGTTAATAAGATTTACGGTTCACTTCTCCGACCAGGCAATATTACCGTCATTGTCGCTAGGTCTGGCGTAGGCAAGACCCTTCTTGCCCTTAATTATACTACAAAGGTTTCGTCGCAGTATGATGTGCCAGTTCTCCATTTCGACAATGGAGAGATGAGCAAGGAAGAGGTTATTATGCGCCAATGCGCTGCATTGAGCCATGTTCCTATGCACTTGCTGGAGACAGGGCTTTGGCGTAAAGCTGGTGAGGATGTGGTTCAAAGAGTTCGCTCAACTTGGGCTAAGATTAAGAATCTTAAGTTTTATTATTATAATGTCGGTGGTATGACTACCGATCAAATGATTAACAATCTTAAGCGTTTTTATTATTCAAAGATTGGCAGGGGCAATCCATTGATCTTTAGCTTTGATTACATCAAGCCTTCCGCAGACGCTGAGAGCGGAAAGCCAGAATGGCAAGTCATTGGCGATATGTTAAATAGATTTAAAAAGACTATTCAGCGAGATATCGTTCAAGATCAAAAGCCGATGATCACGATGTTCACTTCTATTCAATCAAATAGAAGCGGAATCACCACAAACCGAAATTCCGACGCGATCAATGATGATGAGGGCATCGTCTCTATGTCAGATAGAATTACGCATTATTGCTCGCATATGGCTATCCTGCGGCCCAAAACCGCAGACGAGCGCCAAGAAGAAGGCGTGACATTTGGCTCCCACAAGCTTATCTTCGTCAAGAATCGCTTTCTGGGATCAGATGTGGCTGGGGCTGTCGAACTTGTCAGAATGCAAGACGGAACCTTGAAGAAGAACTTTATCAATCTTCAGTTTGAAAACTTTGACATTAATGAGCGTGGAGACCTAAGAGATATCGTTAATCAGGCTGATACTGGAGGAACAACACTACAACGCGCAAATGAGCAGGATGATGTCCCAGACTTCAACAATTGATCCAACTATCCTAAAGTCTTCTCTTGAGTCTTTGGGCTATCAATTGAAAGATTATGGCAGCTACTGGCGAACCAGAGCTATTTATCGCGGAGGAGACAACTCTACCGCTTTAAAGATATATAAAAATAGTGGAGTCTGGACGGATTTTGCAGAGACAAGTTCAAGGAGCTATCCTTTTCAGAGGCTTGTTGAGCTTACTCTTGACACCAAGGATTCACACATTGTAAATAAATATGTAAAATTTGACCCACAGAATATCATTCATGTAGAGGTCAGAGAAAAGATCGAAATGGAAAAGATATACCCAGAAGAGTTATTAAATAATCTTTTACCCGAGCTTTCTTTTTACAAGAAGAAAGGAATCAGTGATGATACCCTAAATTTTTATAAGTGTGGATATGCTACTTCTGGACAGCTTTTCCGCCGCATAGTTTTTCCGATCTACAATCAGTTTGGTCAGATTCACGGCTTTTCTGGGAGAGCGGTCTTTTGGGATAAGAGTTCAGAGTATCCCAAATGGAAGCACGTAGGCAAGCGCGCGGATTGGGTTTATCCATTATACATCAAAAGAAATGGGCATGAAGAAATCAGAGAAGGAATAGAGAAAACAAAAACTGTCATTGTCGTAGAAAGCGTTGGTGATAGTATGGCGCTTTTTGAGCGCGGCTTCAAAAACACAATTGTCACTTTTGGCCTTGGAGTTTCATCAAAGATTTGTTCCGCTCTTGTTGCCCTTGACCCAGATAAGATTATTATCGCCTCAAACAATGACCACGAAGGCGATATCAACCATGGGTTAATTTCTGCTTGCAAAAGCTATCTTCAATTGCGGTCTATTTTTGATCCAGTTAAGCTTGAAATTAGACTTCCCGTTAAGAATGATTTTTTTGATATGCATGCTTCTGAGCTTGAAGGCGAAACTGGTCTTTTTGCCGAATGGGTGGACAAGCGAGTAAACCCAAAGCTTCAAGCTGAAAGCATCTACAAAATCGCAGTAGAAAATAAGTTCTCTGAAACTCTGATTCAGAGGGCTTCTAAACTCCTAGAAGAACTTGTCTGACGTTAAACATACCGCTCTTTCTGCCAGTAGAATAAAGACCTTGGAAAAATGCAGTTGGTCTTACTGGTGCAATTATGTTTTAAAACTTCCTGAGAAGAGTAATGACGGCGCCAATAGAGGCAACGTCGTTCACTTTGTTTTAGACGTTTTGGCGAAAGCTAAAAGAAAGCCTTATGTAAAGACTATCTTAAAAGAAAAAGATGTCTTTGTGATTCCTTCCGTTCGAAAGCTTATGCTTAGACACGCTAGAGATCACGGTGTTTCAGATCCAGAGAATCTTGATCTGATTAAGCAGATGACCCTTACTGCTTTGGAGTATGACTTTTGGGGAGACTCAAACTTAAAGCCTGTAAAGGATATCGGGGAAAGAGATTTCGACATTACGGTCAATAAGGGTAAAAAGAAATATAGAATCAAGGGGTTCATCGACAGGCAATTTATTTACGAAGACTTCACTTCTGTTGTCCGAGACTACAAAACTAGCAAAGCGGTCTTTGCTGGAAAGGACGCCGAGGATAATTTGCAGCACTTGATGTATACTCTTGCGGCTAAAAAGCTAGATCCAGAACATGAAGTTTCGATGGAGTTCCTGTTTTTAAAATTCTCGTTGAAAGACAAAACAAAGTCTGGAGGGCTTTTAAAGATGGGCTCTTTATCAAAGAAAGATTTGAGTGACTTTGAAAATCATCTTACAGAAGTACAAAAAGTTGTAGATAACTTTACTGAAGTGGACGCATATTCAAATTTTGCTGCTGACAAGCCCATGCCCTCAGATGGTTCATTCAGCGGCAAGCTTTCTTGTGGCTTTGCCAAGTATAAAGGCCAACTGAAAAAAGACGGCAACCCAATGTGGCACTGTCCTTATAAGTTTGGTTTTAACTACTATGCCTTGAGAGACAAGGATAATAAAATAATTAAAACCTTTCTTGAAGAAAACAAGGACGAAGCTTTTAAGTTAGCTAAGGAAGAAGAAAAAGTTACCAAAGAAACGTATCTTGGGTGTCCAAAGCACTTGACATCCTAGCCATCCTTGGTAGGATAGTGGTATGATTCCACTATTCAAGTCCCACTTTTCCATAGGGAAAAGCATTCTGACTCTTGCGGAACCAGAGAAGCAAAAGAAAGATGGGCCAGACAGCATCATATCAATAGCCCTAGACAATGGGCTAAAAGACCTCTACCTTGTAGAAGACTCTTTAACTGGATTCTTGACTGCTTTTAAGATTTGCCAAAAGCATGATCTAAATCTTAGATTTGGCCTTAGAGTAAGTATTTGCAATGACTACCAATCGATTGAAACTTCGAAAAGCAAACTAGTACTTTTTGCCTTGAATGACCAAGGCTTTAAGGAGATTAATAAAATCTATACATTTGCCCATACAAAAAATGATGGTGTCATTTCAAATGACGATCTAGTTTCTAAACTAACTCAGAATATTTTTGTCTGTGTGCCGTTTTACGATTCTTATGTTTGGAATAATTATCATTATTTTAATAATTGTGCTCCTTTTTTTCTTGACAGCATTGACCATGCTTATCTTGCGGAAAATAATAAACTTCCTTTTGACGACATTATTTCGAAAGTAATCAAGTCTAAGGGCAAGCAAGTTATTGAAGCTAAATCAATATATTACAAGAATAGGGAAGATTATGAGGCTTGGATCACATATAAAATTGCTTGCAGCGGAACAATGGGCAGAAGCCGTACCTTATCAGCGCCAGACTTATCTGATTGCGGCAGCAAAGAGTTTTCATTCCAATCTTGGAAGGAGGCATCATGAACGATCTTTTAAGGCAGAAAATTAATCAGAAGTACGTTGTATTTGATACTGAAACCGAGGGACTGTCTCTAACCGATTCTCGCCCTTGGCAGCTTTCTTGGATTGTCTGCAAAGGAGAAGACATCGTTGAACAATACGATGAGTTTATTCACTACCCCGATCTAAATGTTTCTGCTGACGCAGCAAGAATTACAGGCTTTAACCATGGCAGTTATCTAGCTAAAGCCAAGCCTCCGCTGGATGTTTGGAAGATGTTTTCTAAGTTTTTGTATGACGAGAACTATATTCTTGTCGGTCAGAATATCTTGAATTACGACATTTATATTTTGAACACGATGATGCGGACTATTGGAATCCAGAACAACTGGAGCTTCTTACCGAGAATGCTAGATACAAGAGCATTGGCTACCGCAATGTTTAAAGATATTAAATATTCTGGAGATAGGCTTTCATGGCAAATGAAGCTTATGCACTTTAGAGAAAAGGGGCTAAAGACTAATCAGGCATTTCTTTTGAAACATTTTGGTATTGACCATGATCCTTCAAAGCTTCACAATGCCTTGTACGACATCACAATGAATTATAAGATTTTCCGTAAGCTGATTATGGGGGTGGAAGTATGAAAGCTTTCCAAGAATCGTTTGGAAAATACAAGAACCCAGTACCTCCTGGCGTTCGTCTTCCAGAAATTAAGATCGATGGAAGATATTATGCATCTCTTGGTATTGACCCAACCGTTTCAAACTTTGAATTTTTACGGCAGCTTTGCCTCAAGGCTGTCAAAACAAAAGGTATAGATAAACTACAAAACAAGAAAGATTATTATGAGCGAGCTAAATATGAACTGGCAATCTTTGAAGAGCTTGGTTTCGTCGATTATGTTCTGCTTAATTGGGACATTCTTAATTATGCTCATGAGCACAATATTCCTACTGGTTATGGTCGTGGGTCTGCGGCTGGCTCTCTGGTTCTTTTTTTGATTGGTGTTACTAATGTAGATCCAATCAAGAACGGGCTCTTCTTTGAGCGATTCGTTTCGAAGAGTCGTGCTAAAAAAATTGTCGTCGAGGGAATCACCTACCTCGACGGCTCTTTGATGCCTGACGTTGACAATGATATTGAGTTCTCAAAACGTCAGGAAGTTATTAATTATATTAAAACAAAGTATCAAGGTAAGACTTGTAAGATTCTTACTATGAATACTTTAACTGGCAAACTCTGTATTAAAGAATGCGGCAAGATTGTTGCCGAAATGACAGAGGATGAAGTCAATGCGGTAAGCGACGTTATCCCAAAACAATTCGGTAAAGTCTTCGCGCTGAAAGACGCTTATGATGAAAGTGAGCAGTTCAAGGCTTTCTGCGACAAGAATCCAAAGGTATTTAAAATTGCAAAAAAGATTGAGGCTCTAAATAAAAATACAGGAGTTCACCCATCAGGTATCTCCATCTCTTATTATGACAACGAAGAGATTATGCCGCTACAAAAGACTGGTGATGGAGAAATCGTATCGGCTTACGATATGAATAATGTCTCCGAAATTACTGTTAAGTTTGATATTCTTGGACTGAGAACACTTACAGTAGTTTTCGATACCTGTCAGCGTCTTGGCTTGGACTTTAAGAATCTAGACTTCGACAACTCTTCTACCTACAAGTTCCTTCAAGACTTGTCTAATCCAAAGGGACTGTTTCAGATCGAAGCCAATACCAACTTTCATGTTTGCAAAAAGGTGAAGCCGCGCAATATGCTTGAGCTTGCTTGCGTGCTTTCACTTGCGCGACCCGGTGCGTTGGACTTCTTGGATCAATATGCCACCTATGTTAGAACAGGAGAATTCCAATCAGTTCATCCTTTCTTTGACGATATCCTTAGTGTGACTGGGGGAATCCCGATCTTCCAAGAGCAGTTGATGAAGATGATTGTTAAGGTGGGATTTACGCTAGACGAAGCTGAAACAGTTCGTCGCATTATCGGCAAAAAGAAAGTTAGTGAAATGCCAGCTTGGCAGCAGAAGATCAGAGAAAAGATCGCGCAAAATAATCTTGATCCAGCTATCGCTGACGTTCTTTGGAAAGTTGCTGAAGATAGTGCGAACTATTCTTTTAATGCTTCTCATGCATTTAGTTATGCAACTCTAAGCGCATTAACTACTTACCTTAAATTCAATCACCCTAAAGAGTTCTTTTTGGCTCTGCTTAGATCATCTAGACACGAACCAAATCCGCACGAAGAGATCGAGTCGATTTCTCAAGAGCTTAGTTTTTTTGACATTCGGCTTCTTCCTCCTGACTTATCTAAGTCCAAGGCTGATTTTGAAATCCAAGGAAATGATATCCGATTTGGACTTAATGCAATCAAAGGAGTATCAGACAAAGTCCTTTGCAATCTGCTTGAGTTCAGAGATGTTGAGTTTTCAAATAAGATTGACTGCTTCGATGCAGCCAAAGAGGCGGGGGTAAATATCGGTGTCCTATCATCTTTGATTCAAGCTGGAACGCTTTCGAGCTTCAGCGAAAGACGATGCAGGCTCGTCCTTGAGGCTCAGACATACAATATTCTTACCGATAGAGAAAAAAGAAACGTAAAGCTTTTGGCTCCAAAGTATAACTTTGACGTTCTTAATACGATAGCCGAAACAGTAAAAAGTAAAACCGTTGGAGACGATGGGAAGATCTTTATGAAAGATTCTCGTTATGAGACTTTCAAAAACAAGTATCAGTCGTATAAAAAAATCTACGATATGAATAAGCAATATGAAAAGTTTGCTAACTGGTTTTTTGAACGTCAGCTTCTTGGATACAGCTATACCCATAAGCTCAAGGAGGTGTTCTCAGAAGATGATTCTGATCGGCTTTCCACAACATACGAAGCTTCTCAAGTAGACATTCGTCAGAATGTTAAAATGGTTGGCGTAGTCAAAGAAGCTCGAAAGAAAGTCAGCCGTGCCGGTCGCCCTTATTTATTTGTTAAAATATCAGATGAATATGGCGAAATGGTTTGCCGACTTACAGACGGAGGTAGAGACGACAAGTTTACAATGTATTATGAAGGCGGTGGCAAGACTCCAAAAGAGGATGACATCGTAATTGTTTATGGATCAAAAGCAGAGGATTCTATTTTCTTAAATGGCTTGACAATCCTAAGCGAAAAGATTTACACAAGGATGTCACAAGTAGAATCTTAAGTGTAAAATGAATAAAGTGCAAGATATTAACTTTACTCCTAGAGTTAAGAGGGCATTGGATGTAGCCAAGCAGAGATGCTTGGAAAACAACTGGCATGAAATTACTGATGAATTTTTATTGCATGCCATTCTCTTTTCGGAGTCAATGATAGTAAACCTTGCATTTCAAAGCGTTAAGATTGAAATAAAAGATGTAGTTCTTGCTCTTTCCAAGACTTTACCTACTGGCAAAAAGAAAGTCAGCGAGAAAAACGTTAACTTTAGCTCCTCTGCAAAATTAATCGTTGATAATTCATATAAAATTTCTCAAAGCTTTAAGCAAAATTATACTGGAGTAGAGCATTTATTCCTTTCGATTCTTAGGCATTCGCCTAGCGTTACCAAGTTCTTTAAGAAGCATGGCCTTGATATTGCTTTCTTTGCCGATAAAGTAGAAAAAGAATGTAAGCATTTATCTAATCCAGTAAAAAAGCCTATCGAATCACAACAATCCAAATCGCAGGATTCGCTGTCGGAGTTCTGTGAAGACTTTAACGAAAAGGCTTTAGCTGGAGAGTTTGACCATATCTCTTTTAGAGAAAAAGAAGTAGCTCAACTTTCAGAAGTTCTTTGCCGCAAACAGAAGAGAAATCCAATCCTTATTGGACATCCAGGTGTCGGCAAGAGCGCTGTTGTTGGACTCATCGCTAAAAAGATCATTAGCTGCCAATGCACAGAGTTTCTTCTTAATAAGAAGATTATCAGCGTTAATCTAAGCGCTCTTATTGCTGGAACAAAGCTTAGAGGAGAATTTGAAGAGCGTTTGACTAAAGTAATGGAACAGATAAAAAAGATTGGCAATGTTATTGTGTTTATCGATGAGGTGCATAACTTGATAGGTCTTGGCAACGATGCTGGTTCAATGGATGGTGCCAATATCTTAAAGTCTTATCTTACTTGCGAAGACATGTCTTTTATTGGCGCTACTACTGAAAAAGAATACGAGGCTTATTTTGCTAAAGATGCTGCTATGAATCGTCGCTTTGAGCCCGTATTTATCAAAGAACCTAATAAAGAGCAGACTCTTGATATCCTTAAGAACTTAAAGGGTTACTATGAATCATTCCACATGATTCTTTATCCAGATAGCGTTCTTGTAGATATCGTTAATGTATGCGACAAATATATCACAAGCAAATATTTTCCAGATAAGGCTATTGATCTAATGGATCAGGTTGGCGCGAAAGTTAAAATTAAAGCTTTTGCCCGCCCTCAAGAGATTAAAAACATGGAAAAGTTAATCTTGGAGTTTGAGAAGATTGCTCCAGACGATATCAAGGAAGAGCATCTCGATGACATCATTGAAGACTATCAAAAGAAATACGATGCTTGGGCAGAGGTAATAAAGAATAAAAAAGAAAAGGCCAGAACAAAAGACGTTTACCAAGCGCTGTCTGATAAGATTGGCAAGGTTGTTGATATGGAGTCCGAGAACTCTGGCATCAAGAATATTTACTCCAATCTCAAAAAGCATGTCTTTGGTCAAGATGATGTAGTAAAAAAGATATCAGACTGCATCCTGCGTAGTTCTTTTGGTCTAGCTAAAAATTCTCGTCCGCTTGGAAACTTTATGTTTATCGGGCCAACGGGTTCTGGCAAAACACACTTAGCTAAGATGCTGGCAAAAGAAGCGTTTGGCTCAGACTCTAATCTCTGTATTGTTGATATGTCAGAGTTTATGGAAAGCCATGCAGTCTCTAAATTGATCGGAGCGCCTCCAGGTTATGTCGGGCACAAAGAGCCTAGTATATTTTTTACACAGCTACAAAAGCACCCATCTACCGTGTTCCTGTTCGACGAAATAGAAAAGGCGCACCCAGATGTAGTCAATATTCTGCTTCAAATTATGGATCGTGGAGAGCTTACTGATTCAGTAGGCAATAAGCTGAATTTTAAAAACTCTATTGTCATCATGACTGGGAATGTTGGTTTTCAGATTAACGACAATAAAAGAATGGGTTTTGGAGCAATATCGAATCCAAAGCCAACCAAGGATAGCATCATGGATAGCCTAAAGAAATTCTTTAGGCCAGAGTTTTTAGCTAGGCTAAATGAAGTTGTTATTTTTCAAGAGCTTTCCACAGAAAGCTTGATTAAAGTTATCGAAACAGAATTGGACTTTATCAAGACATCTTTGGCGAACAATGGAACAACCATTTCCTTCTCTTCAGAAATTATTGATTATGTTATAGATAAGACCAAAGATTCTAATTCTGGCGCTAGAAAAGTAGTATTTTTTATAGAGAACGAACTGAAGACTAAAATAGTTGATGTTTTATCCACTGCCAAGTATAATCAAATTAAAGTCTCCGTTAAAAACGGGGAAATACAAGTAGATGGAAAAACAAAAAAACTTCTTGCAACATGCGATAAAAAATAACTCAATTCTTCCAATTGAAGATGAAATGCTTGCTCATGTATGTCGCGGAATAAAAGAAAAGACCTCTAAAGACGTATCCTCCAAGCAAAAGCTTGAGAGTGAAATAATGTCGGATACTTATTTGCTTATGATTGAAAAGCTTCCTTACTATTTAAAAATAAACCTTTCTCCAGAAGTTCCTAACTTTTGGAAAGAGCTTTGTTCCGGTGATTTTGACTTTCATCCTAAAATAATAGATTATTCTTTTGATGAAGAGTTTAAGTATTTTTGCTATGAAGTTCCAATTGGCATTTTAGCTAGGGACATATCAAACTATCCACTTCACCCAAGCCTTAATCTGCAAAAGGCTTTTTCTGATTTACTGAAAAAAACTCATGGCACAAAGATTAAAAACGATGACGAGACTGTAGGTATATTTAATTCATTTCTTCCATTAGAGTCTCTATCTATTTATAATACATTCCCTGTAGTTGAGTTATTTTCTACATTACGCCTATTATTTAAACAGACATACCAATTCAATCCTGAGCTTCTTGGTCTTTGCCATTTTGATATATCCTTAGATAACTTAATTTTGTCTAAGAAACAATTTAAATTAATCAATTTTGAATACGCAGGAAATGCTAATATTTATTTAGATCTTTTGTTGGCTAAAGATAATTTAAATGTCTCCGAAGAAACTTTTGATAGCTTCTTAAAACAGCATGGGTTATATAGGTCAGATTACAGAGATTATGTAGATGCTTCGTATATATTTAATTTTGCCTATTTTAATAGTAAGATTGTTTCAGAATATATGACTTTCGGAACAAGCAATCCAATCAAACTTAAAGATTGGATCAATAGATCTAGCTTTTATTATGAAAAGCTCGCTCCAAAGCTTTTTGTTTCAAAAACTATTGACAAAAAGATACGTCATTTATATTATCTTTGGAAATAAGGAAACTTATGGCAAAAACAAATAACACTGCACTCAACGTAATCCGAAATAGCGCTGGTCGCTACTTTGGTCTTGAAACCAAGAATGAAACTATTAATGCCCGCTACATTGGCGAATCAATCGCAACTATTGTTGTAGAGGATCGTAATGCTGGCGAGGTTCGACGAATCGCAAAGTCGAGCATTACTTCTGTTTCGTTCAAGGGTCGCACTTATACTACAAAGCGCTAACTCCTTGTAGGATAAAGACTTCAACCCACAGGAAACTGTGGGTTTTATTTTTGTGTAAATACATAGTACCGCACAAAATTTATGAAGTTTTTATCTTATTTATTTTTTTGGGTGGCTTTCTCACTATCAGTTTTAGCTCAAGATAAAATTGTTTACAAGCAAACTGATCATACAATTTCGGTTGCCGACGAAGATGTCATGATCACGTTTACTGATGTGAAGTCTAAAGATATTACTGTATACATAGCTCCTCCGACCGGAAGAATCCAATTTGGAATCGGTGATAAAATTTATTTTTCTGCGCTCACTGACAAAACAATAAAAATATCTGCCATAAGAGGCGCAACTTTAATCAGCCCAGATAATTCATTTACTGTAGCAGGCTACGGATCTCAATGGCAGTTATTGCATTTAGGCAAGAATGTATGGCTTGCCTCTGGTGATTTATATAGTTTAGAAGTCGATGCTTATCTGAATCAAGATATTACGCTTAGAGCCAGAGTTGACTCGCAGGCTACGGGACCGTTTACATTTATTTGGCGAAAGAACCAAACTATTATACGGAACGCAATAGGCCCAACTTTAAAGCTAGAAAGACTGAAGCTCTCAGACGCTGGAATATATACCGTTACCGTATCCAATTCTGCTGGGGTTGTATCTAGCGAAGGCATGCAGCTTATTGTGCGTTGATTGCAGTTTATTTTAGTGTAAATGTATTATATGCCACTACCAACACCAAAAAAGAATCAAGAAGAGGATGATTTCATTGCCTCTTGCATGGGCTCAGAGACAATGAACAAAGAGTATCCAAATCAAAAGCAAAGAGCCGCAATTTGTTATTCTCAATACAAAAGAAAGAAGAAGAAGTCAGAAGGCTCAATGGAGGAGAAAACAGAGTGGAAAGAAGAGGATGTTTCTAGAGTAATTATAGAGTAATAAATAGTTTAAAAGATAAAGGGCGCATTTATCATCCTAAAACGATGATTTATGCGCCTTAATTTTTATAAACCAAATAGATCGAATACAGGTACAGCCGTATCTTTTAATACGGTAGACAAGAAGGAAGAAAAGGGTATAGATCTCTATGTCAGCTTTATCAAGCAAGCTGGCTGGAACGATCAGACAAAGAAAGGTTCTTTTAGCGAGAACGCAAAGAACCCAGAGAAGACGGCTTCTCTAAAATTTAACGAAGCTGAGGCAGCTTCTATTATCCGAGCAGTTCGTCTTGGATCGAAGTTTTCGACTGTTCACGCTTTTCAAGGCTCCACTACATCTATTATGTTTGGGCCTTATCAAAAGAAGAATGGCGACGCTGCGCTTTCTTTTTCTATTAAGAAAGGTGAGCAATCATTTCTTATTGGTTTTGAACTTGGAGAAGGTGAGCTTATCGCCCAGTATCTAGAGAACTATCTCCGTAAGTCGTTCGACCTTTCTGAATGAAAAAGACTGTAGTTTTCCATAGCAATCACAGCCGAATGTTTACAGGATTCGGTAAGAATGCTAAAAATGTTCTCAGGTATCTTTATAAAACTGGCAAGTATAATATCATTGAATTTGCCAACTCAAAGACTAAGAATGCAGAAGATCTAAAGACGCTTCCTTGGCAGGCGTTTGGAACTCTTCCAGAGCAGGGAAAGCTACAGGCTCTTGCCTCTGATCAAACAAAGATCAGAATGGCTAGTTATGGGGTAATTGAAATTGACGAACTTATCAAAGAGGCAAAGCCAGATTTCTATATTGGTACAGAAGATATCTGGGCTGTTTCTCCTTTAGTAGAAAAGAAATGGTGGAATGAAAACTGCATGATCTGGACTACTCTTGATTCTTTGCCAATCTATCCAGACGCTCTTAAAATTATACCCAAAGTAAAACATTATTATGCTTGGAGCGCTTTTGTCGAAAAAGAGGTCAAGAGACTCGGATATCCAGAAGGTTCTATAAAGACATTAAGAGGAGCAACGGAAACCTCATGCTTCTTTCGTCACAAAGACGAACAAAGAAAACTGCTAAGAAAAGAGTTTGGCTTGACTGATGAGTTTATTATTGGTTTTGTTTTTAGAAATCAGCTAAGAAAAAGCGTTCCAAATTTAATGCAGGGCTTTAAGATTTTTAAAGATAAAAACCCAAAGCTCAAACCAAAACTTCTTTTACATACTCACTGGTCAGAAGGCTGGGACATTCAAAGGCTAATTAAAGATAATGGACTTGAGAACTCTGATGTCCTGACCACTTACTTCTGTAAGAAATGCAGACAGTACGATATTAAACCTTTTTGCGGTCAAAAAATCGCATGCAGACTTTGTGATGGCAAAGATACGGTGGAGACGACAAATATCCACAATGGCGTAAGTGAAGAGCAGCTTAACGAAGTTTATAATTTGATGGACGTTTACTGCCACCCATTTACTAGTGGTGGGCAGGAAATTCCAGTAACAGAAGCAAAACTTACCGAATTAATTACTCTCGTTACCAACTATTCTTGTGGAGAAGATTTTTGCACTGATGAAAGCGGCGGGATGCCCCTTTCTTGGAAGCCGTATTATGAACCTGGTACAAACTTTATTAAAGCAACTACGCTGCCAGAATCCATCGCAGACAAATTGGAAAGAGTCGCTTTTATGCCAATTTCCAAGCGCAATGAAATCGGTAAAAAGGGAAGGCAGTTTGTTTTAGACAATCTTTCTGCCGAAGTCATTGGCAGACAAATAGAGAAAATTATAGACGAAGCCTCTTCCGTTTCATGGAATTACTCTTCTTCGTTTGAGCTAAGAGATCCCAATTATCAGCCCATTGATTGTAGTAATGATACGGATTGGATTATAGATCTTTATAAAAATATTTTAAAGGTATCTGTCGATTCTGAAGATGGAGTCGTAAAAGGATGGGTCAATCAAATTAAAAACGGAACATCTAGAGATAATGTTTTAAATTATTTTAAGCAAGTTGCAGTAAAAGAAAACCAAGAAAATATTCGGGTTGAATTATCCGACCTTCTGGATAAAGATGATAAAGGAAGAAGAATTTTATTTGCCATTCCACAAAGCGCAGGAGACGTTTTTCTTTGCACTTCCTTGCTTCCATCTATTAAGAAGAGTTATCCAAATCACAACATATACTTTTCAACAAAGCCGGAGTTTTTTGAAATTCTAGACTGCAATCCTTACATTCATAAAAAGATTGTATTCAGCCCATTTATGGAAAATCTTTTGACTATGGAAGGTCATGCTGGTGGAGAGGGCTATTTTGATATTGCGTTCCTTCCACATATAGGAACTCAAAAGATTTTTGATTACCAACATAACGGCAAAGATATTATTCAATTCGATACAAAAGCTTAATATGCATATTTTAGATAGATACGCTTTGTCTTGTGGAGTTAAAATTGACAAACCGTTTATAAATCCACACTATTATCCAGTAACGCTAGACAAATATGTAGCATTTCAAACCAGCGGCAAAGGCAATTCTCGGCAGTACGACTATTGGCATAAGGTATTTTCTTTTATAAAAGAGTATGCCCCAGAATATAAAATAGTACATATTGGGATTCCTTCTGACCAGTCCGTTTATGGGGTAGATCTAGATTTAAAAGGAAAGACCTCGATTAATCAGTTAGCATACATTATTAAAAATTCATCAATCTATCTTGGTGTAGATAGTCTTTCTGTTCATTTGGCTAGCGCTAGCAATAAAAAAATTGTCGCCCTCTACTCTTATTGCTACGCTCAAAACTGTAGTCCAGTTTGGGGAGATGAAAAAGATCATTCGCTTTTAGAAGTTGACTGGGTTAAGTATGGTAAACCTTCATTTTCGCTAAACGAAAGTGATAAAAAAATTAACAAAATCAATCCAGAGACTATCGCCAAAGCAGTCTTGGATCAATTAGATGTTTCCAATGATCTTGATAAAATTCAGACCGTTCACATTGGCAAATCATTTCATAATCCAACTATTGAAATAATTCCTGACGATGGCCCGATTCCAGTCATCATCAAAGAAAAAGTTTGTAATGTAAGACTGGACTATCTTTTTAACGAAAAGAAGCTTTTACAATTAGCTTCAGTTGCTTTTTTGAATATCATTTCAAAAAAAATGATCGATTTGAGCATTTTAAATACGATTAAATCAAAAATTTCTGGGATTACTTTGATAGTAGATCAATCATTTGATCTGATTTATCTTAAATCCGTAAGAGATCTTGGGGTTAAATTGACTTTGACCGCTCCAAATGACGCTAACTGGGGAAACTTGGCGGAAAAATTCTTTGACTTTGGTCTGGAAAAAGAAGAGGTCGTTACGAAAGAAAGCGTGAAAGGTTCAGATAAGTTGGACGAACAGTGGATTTTTTCATCAGAAAAAATTATAATTTCAAATGGAAAAATTTTTGCCAGCAAAGCAAGTTGGAAAAATAACCAACCAAAGCTTGACAAGTTCTCGAAAGTCGTGGACACTCCTGACTTCTGGGAAGAATCAGAACATTTTCACATATTAAAAGATGAACGACCAAACTGGAACAGCGCAAAAGCCACACTCTCTCCGTGACGAGAAGGGTTTAATCAAGAACGTTAATTATATTTTTAAAAAGGATGGGACTGTGGATTGGCGCGCAATGGTCAATCCAGCCCACCTTTACCCAAACAAAGACTGGTTTGCTCGTAGAAATATGGCAGTACCAGAAACTTCTGATGGTCTCCGAGATGACCAGCTTTTGATTAAGCTGGCTGGAATTAAAGAGGTGGCAAAGCTTCGCGGATTCAATAGGGTAAGCTTTAACTTTCCAAAGCTTGAAAATGATTATGTCGTGGCAACTTGCCAAGTTGATTGGATCGAGAATTTTGAAACATCGTTTGATCCAAATGCATTCAATATGATCGCTTCAATGGATGTGGCAAATGCTACATTTGAAAATACCGATGGATTTGGTCAAAAATTTCTAGAGACAATCGCCGCGAATCGAGCTTTTGTTCGCACGGTTCGCAATTACCTTAGCATTCATATCGTTGGCGAAGATGAGATCGCCAAAGGAAATGGAGCCAAGATGTCTGCTGCTAGCGAAGGCTCTGCGGATGTTTCGCCTCAAGGTATTCTTTCCAAGAAGTTCGCTGATTCTTCCCATTGCCACTCTGGAGCAGAATGGCCTGACTTCAAGGAGTGGCTTAGAGAGCTTTGGAAGTCAGAAACCTACAGAAACGAAGAGGCTAAAAATTGGAAGTCTTGGACTGATATTCCCGCAAAAGATGCTCGTACTCTACTGAAGTTTGTAAAGTAAACTTATGACCAGAAGAATTACTAGCGGATCTGAGCTTCGTAAGATCTTGGACGAAATGGAAAATGGAGGCTTGGTAGAAAAGCTTCGCGCTAAACAAAAGCATGTAGCTGGAGACTGGGATATTAAACATTTAAAAGATCAGTTAATCCAGCTTGTTTTAGTTTTTAAACAAAATGCAGTTGTTTTTGTTCACTTTGAGAATAACAAAAAGCCGGTATCTATTTTTGCTGGAATGGTTACAGAAGATTGGGCCTGCGGCAAATTGGGTCTTAATGAAATTCTCTGGGTCAGTATTGACAAAACTAGACTTGGTGGGGTAAAAGTTCTTCAAGCCGTTGAAAGCGTAATCAAAGAATTAAATATAGATTTTCTATCTTCTAATTATATTTGCAACGGTGGAGATCCAAGAGTGCAAGCTTTTTATTTAAATAATGGGTTTAGATTGGATACACTTACTTTTGTAAAGAATTACAAATAATTCCTAACCCAATTTTTTTCCTTTTTAGGCTTTACTAAAACTGTAAAGCCTTTTACCTTATTTTACTTTTATGAAAAAAACAATGTCTGTTAAGAAGAGAAGCGGAGAAGTCGTAAAGTTCGATGCTGACAAGATTAATAAAGTCTTGGCTTGGGCTTGCGAAGACATTCCAGACACCTCCTTTGAGGAGGTTGCGATGAACGCCAATCTTTCATTCTTTGACGGTATTTCTTCAAAGGATATCCACAATACCCTTATTGAAGCTGCCGCAGGCTTGATTTCGGAAGAAAAGCCTCAATATCAATACGTTGCGTCTAAACTTCTTAACTTTCAGCTTAGAAAGGAAGTTTGGGGAGGCAAGAACGCCCCAAAGCTCATTGATTTTGTCAAGGAGAATATCAAGCTAAAGGTTTACGATCCAGATATTTTAAATTGGTATGACGAGCGCGAATTTCACAAGCTCGATGAGTTCCTGCGCCATAACAATGATTTTAATTTCACCTATGCTGGTATTAAGCAGCTTTGTGAGAAATATCTGGTTCAGAATAGAACTACAAAGAAAATCTACGAGACTCCGCAGTTCGCTTATATGCTTATTGCTATGACGTTCTTCAAGAGCTATAAGAACGACAGAATCAATTATATTAAAAAGGCTTATAATTACTTCAGCCAGCACAAGATCAATTTGCCAACTCCAATTATGGCAGGCGTCCGCACAACGCTGAAGTCATATGCCTCTTGTGCCCTGTTTACTGTAGATGATGCTCTTGGTTCAATCTTTGCAAACAATAGCGCAATTGGCTTCGCTACTGGAAGTCGCTATGGCATTGGCATTAATGCTAGCCGTATTCGCGCCGTCAATAGCCCAGTAAAGGGCGGCATGGTCAGTCATACCGGCCCAGTACCGTTCTTGAAGATGTTTGAGTCTACAGTAAAAAGCTGTCATCAAAATGGAATCCGAGGCGGGTCTGCAACAGTTAACGTAGCTTGGTTCCATCACGATATTGAAGATATTCTTGTTCTAAAGAACAATGCTGGCACAGACGACAATCGCGTTCGCAAGCTCGATTACTGCATTGGTTTTGATCGCCTGTTCTATGACCGCGCAATGTCAAATAAGAACGTAACTCTGTTTTCGTATCACGAAGTTCCTGAACTTTGGAATAATTTCGGAATGCCAGAGTTCAAGGAGCTTTACGAAGCCGCAGAGAACAATCCCAAGATCAAGTTCAAAAAGACTGTAAACGCCAGAGAGCTTCTGTTCCTCTTCTCAAAGGAGCGTGTAGAGACTGGGCGTATTTACGCAATGAATGTAGACCATGCAAACTCTCATGGCGCTTGGCTAGAACAAGTCGATACATCGAATCTTTGCCTTGAAGTAAATCATCCCTTGAAGGCAATCAATGATGTTAATGATCCAAATGGCGAAATCGGCGTCTGCATTCTTTCTGCCGTTAATCTAGTAGAAGTTTCAGAAAACGAAATGGAATCAGTCTGCGATGTCATCGTGAGAATGCTTGACGAGCTTATTGATCACCAAGATTATTTCGTTCCTGCCGCAGCAAACTTCGCAAAGAATCGCCGCAGTCTTGGCGTTGGCGTAACAAACCTCGCTGCTTACTTTGCCAAGAATAAGATTAAATATTTTGA
>Ga0129333_10000663_pt1 | contig 29339 bp, 19 predicted proteins | sample CPB6_08_DNA_FD_94474 | JGI IMG/M metagenome (GOLD analysis project Ga0129333, IMG submission 94474) | Freshwater to marine salinity gradient microbial communities from Chesapeake Bay, USA - CPBay_Sum_0.6_0.8_DNA | ecosystem: Environmental > Aquatic > Marine > Coastal | place: USA: Chesapeake... | reverse complement strand
TCGCCCCGGTCGCCGCCCGCGCCGCGTCGATCGCGGCCTGATGCCGGACGTCGCGGGGATTGGCGACGATGCGGAACTCGAGCGCACCGCCGCTCGACACGATCCGCTTCACGAGATCGACCTCGGCCTGGTCCACCTCCGGCACGATCACCTCGATCTGGTCGAGGCCGTAGCGGCGGACCGTGACCTCCTTCTGGCCGCCCGGATTCACGCGGCGGCTCACGGCCGCGACGAGTTTGTCCATGGCCACTGGGGAGGCCTCTGCCACCACGTCGTAGTCGATTTCGAGGGCGTCGGCGGCGTCGCGGCGACCGACCTCGCGGACCTGCACCCGGTCGAACTCCGCTCCCGTGACCGCCGCGGTGAACGCCTCGCGGGCCCGCGCGTCGGCCGTCGCCAGCCGCACCGTCATCCCGCCCCCCTGCCGACGACGCACCGTGCCCTGCGAGCCATCCTGCGACTTGAGGATGCCCTCAACGCGGCGGATCGCATCGTCGGCTCGCGCTGCCGATTGCTTGGAGTTGTCGACCTCGTAGACCAGGATCAGACCGCCCTTCAGGTCGATGCCCAGTCGCGGAGGCCAGCCCAGCCGGCAGATCACCACGCCGGCCGTCAGCGCGACGAGCACGGCGGCGATCCGGCCCCACATGTCGGTGGCCCGGAGGCCACCCGCGATCAACCGGGCGATGAACGTCGGCACCGCCAGCGTGAGCAGCGCGATGCCCCACATGGCCCAGCTTTCACGCCACCACGGCAAGGAGGCCTCGGTGGCCGCGGCCGATCCCATGGCCTGTGCGATGATGCCCACTGCGATGCTCGACATGTTCATGGCTCAATCCCGTTCTTGAATCCGTGTCCTGGTCTCGGCGGTGCCCTGCGACCGCAACTTCGCCTCAGCCGCCACCGTCGTCGTCTCCGCCGGCGGTTCCGTCACGAAGCACCCTCGCGAGGCTGGAAAGCGTCACGGTGAGCTTCGCATTCGACGACTCGTCGATCTTGAGCGTCACCCGATCCGACTCCCGATCGACGCTGGCGACCGTTCCGTAGATGCCCGACGAGGTCACCACGCGGTCGTTCTTCTTGATGGCACCGAGTAGTTCCTGCTGCTTCTTCATCCGCTCCCGCTCTGGCCGAAACAGGAGGAGGTAGGCCGCGGCCGCGATGGCGATCAGGGGCAGGTACTGCAGCGCGAATGGCGGCTCTGGGCGATCGGCCGCCTGCGCGAGGCACACCGCCGCCACGGCTGTCGGCAGGGGGAGAACGGTGCTCAGGAGTGCGGTCATGCGGCCATCCGGCTGAAAAACGAGGGCTGGCGGGGGAGGCCCCGTCATGCCAAGCCCGAAAATGTAGTGGTCGCGGCGCGCGAGCGACAAGGGCGGTGCGTCACGACCGCACGCCACGCGTTCCGGGTCAGGAGCCGGTGCCGCGTTCTTCCCCGGTCGCCATCCCCCGACGGAGTTCCTCCACCACGGCCGGAAGCGAGCCCGCCACGATCGCCTGCCGCAGTCGGCCGACGAGCCGTTGATAAAAGGTGAGGTTGTGGATCGACGCCAGCACCGGCCCCAGCATCTCACCCGCCATGAAGAGGTGCCGGAGATACCGACGGCCATGGCGACAGGCGACGCAGGGACATCCGTCCTCGAGCGGCCGCTCGTCGGCGGCGTGCCGGGCGTTCCGCAGCCGCACCTGCCCTGCGAAGGTGTAGACCAGCGAGTTGCGGCCACACCGGGTGGGGAGCACGCAGTCGAACATGTCGATGCCGGCGACGACGGCCGCCATGATGTCCTCGGGCTGCCCCACGCCCATGAGATACCGCGGGCGGTCCGTTGGCAGGTGGGGCGTGGTCGCATGCAACGCCGCCACCATGGCCTCAGGCCCCTCCCCCACCGACAGGCCGCCAACCGCATAGCCTGGAAACCCCAGCGCCCGAAGTCCCTCGGCGCTCTCCTGCCGGAGCTCGGGGTCGAGTCCTCCCTGCACGATGCCAAACAGGGCCTGGTCGGAACGTGCGTGGGCCGCCCGGCAGCGTTCGGCCCAACGGAGCGACCGTCGCATCGCGTCCTCGACGACGCGCCGCTCCGCGGGCAGGGCGACGACGTGATCCATCTGCATGGCGACATCGGCGCCAATCCGTTCCTGGATCCGCATCGAGTTCTCGGGCGTGAAGGCGACCGGACTGCCGTCGATGTGGGAGCGAAAGAAGGCCCCCGCCTCCGTCACCTTCACCTGCTTCGCCAGGCTGAACACCTGAAAGCCCCCGGAGTCGGTGAGCGTGGGCCCATTCCAGCCCATGAACGCCGCCACCCCGCCGGCCGCCTCGACGAGCGCCTCGCCCGGCCGCAGATGGAGGTGATACGCATTGGAAAGCACCATGCCAGCGCCGGTCTCGCGAACGCGGCCGATGTCCACGCCCTTCACGCTGGCAAGCGTGGCCACGGGCATGAACAACGGCGTAGCCACACGGCCGTGCGGCGTCGTGAGCGTTCCCGCCCGCGCGGCGCCGTCCGTCGCCTCGATCTCAAATGCGAATCCGGGTTGCATGCTGTGAGCGTTCTCGGGGACCAAGGGACTCAGGAGTCCAATCGGAGCGGGCGGTGAAATGCTCGGAGCCGGCGGCACTTGCGAGTTCGATGCCCCAACGGTACGGCCGCGCCCACCTTCCGCAAGTGTCACCGGCTCCTGCGCGTTCCCCCGACCCGCTCCGCCGAAACTGCCGGCCTGGTCGTCACCAAGCAACAGGACGGGAGCGGTTCACTGGAGAACGGGAGCGGCTGGCGGGGGGCACTGCTTATACGGCTCGCACTTTATCCCCTCGCTCGACCGCGCGGCGAGTGAAAGCCGACCGGCCGTGAGGCCGCGGGCAAACCACGCTGGACATCGCGTCTGGTGGCGGTTCGCCCCACGCCTCACGGCGTTGGGCTTGTAAAAACGGACGCGAGAGAGTCAAGTTCGCCCCGCAGGAGGCATGCTGCGGCCGTCTACCGCTCGCAACCCGCACGCTCAGAAAATCCCCAGCGCCTCGAGGGAATACCGCACGACGAGGCCGGCCACCACCACGCTCACCATGCTCATGAGCTTCACGAGGATGTTGAGGCTTGGGCCGCTGGTGTCCTTGAACGGGTCGCCCACAGTGTCGCCCACCACGGCCGCCTTGTGGGCGTCGCTCCCCTTGCCGCCGTGCACACCGCTCTCGATGTGCTTCTTGGCGTTATCCCAGGCGCCGCCCGCGTTGGCCATGAACACGGCCACGCAGAAGCCGGTCGTGAGACCGCCGACCAGCAGGCCGAGCACGCCGCTCACGCCGAGCAGGAGGCCGGTGACCACCGGGACGGCGAGGGCCAACACGGATGGCAGCACCATCTCCTTCTGGGCCGCCTTCGTGCTGATCGCCACCGGGGCGGCGTAGTCGGGGAGTTCGGTGCCCTCCATGATGCCCGGCTTCTCGCGGAACTGGCGGCGGACCTCCTCCACCATGCCCTTCGCGGCCCGGCCCACGGCCTTCATCGTCAGGGCACAGAACACGAATACGCTCATCGCGCCGATAAACATCCCGACGAGCACCTTCGGGTTCATGAGCGTGACGTCGTAGAACCGCATGTAGTCCTGCATGGTCGCCTTCTTCACGTCCACGATCCGGTTCTCGTTGACCAGCCGCTCGACCACGTCCGCCGCGGGCGCCGTCTTGGCTACGGCATTCCGGACGGCGCCGGACAGCCCCTCGACCGAGGGCGAGAGCAGTTCCTTGCCGTCGCGGCCCCGGCGGCCATCCAGCACCGCAGGATCGAGCACCATGTAGACGTGGTTGTTCTCGGCCTTGTCGCCGACGGACACGACGAGTCGGTCAGCCAGCTTCATCCAGTCGCCGACGGCCAGTTTGGCGCCGCCGGCCGCGACTTCCTGGACGCCGTCGCGGGTGACGACGGCCGCATGGCCCCAGCGGTCGAAGCCGATCCGCACCTCCTCGACATAGGCGGCAAGCAGCGCCAGCGCCGTGAGGGCCGCCGAGCCGATCGCAAATCCCTTGCCCGTAGCGGCGGTCGTGTTGCCGAGGGCGTCGAGGGCGTCGGTCCGCTCCCGGACGATCTCGGGCAGGCCCGCCATCTGGGCGTTGCCGCCGGCATTGTCGGCGATCGGCCCGTAGGCGTCGGTGGCCAGCGTGATGCCAAGCGTGGAGAGCATGCCGACCGCGGCGATGCCCACGCCATAGAGTCCGAGAGCGAACTGGTTCGGGTCGCTGAAGTTGAAGCCGTTGGCGAAGCCAAACGCCAGAAGCGTGGCGGCGCCCGTGATCAGCACCGGGGCCCAGGTGGAGAGCATGCCCTCCGCGACGCCGCCGATGATGATCGTGGCGGGGCCGGTCAGGGCCTGGTCGGCCAGTTCCTTGGTCGGGGCGTACTCGTTGCTGGTGGCATATTCCGTCCACTTGCCGATCAACCAGCCGGCGACGAGGCCCACGATCACCGACACCGCGATCCCCATGTGGGAGAAGCCCCGCATGAGCAGAAAGGTGATCACGAAGGTGGCGGCCACGATGGCCACGGTCGAGAAGTTGATTCCCTTCGCCAGGGCCGCGAGCAGCGCCTTCTGGGAGGAGTCTTCCTGCGTCCGAACCTGATAGATGCCCCAGACGGAAAGCAGCGTGCCGACCGCCGCGATCGCCATCGGCAGGAAGATGGCATTGAGTTGCATCGCGCCGTCGCCCGTGAAGGCGGCCACGCCCAGGGCCGCCGTGGCCAGGATCGAGCCACAGTAGCTCTCGTAGAGATCGGCGCCCATGCCCGCGACGTCGCCCACGTTGTCGCCCACGTTGTCGGCGATCGTGGCAGGATTGCGGGGATCATCCTCGGGAATCGAGTGTTCGACCTTGCCCACGAGATCGGCCCCGACGTCGGCCGCCTTGGTGAAGATGCCGCCGCCCACGCGGGCGAACAGCGCCTGCGTGCTCGCGCCCATGCCGAAGCAGAGCATCGTCACCGTGATCTCCTCGAGCGACAGCGGCTTGAAGCCGAGCATCGGCACGAGCCAGTAGAGGATGAAAAACCAGAGCATGATGTCGAGCAGGCCGAGGCCGACGACCGTGAGCCCCATCACGGCACCCGAGCGGAAGGCGATCTGCAGCCCCTCGTTGAGCGACCGCTCGGCGCCGGCGGCGGTGCGGTTGCTGGCGAGCGTGGCCGTCTTCATGCCGAACCAGCCTGCGAGCCCCGAGAAGAAGCCGCCCGAGAGAAACGCGAACGGCACCCAGAGACTCTGCACGCCGAGGCCGAGCGCCATCCAGAGCAGCAGGATGGCGATGGCGAGGAAGGCCCAGCCCACGACCTTGTACTGCTGCTTCAGGTAGGCGTCGGCTCCCGTCCTTACGTAGCCCGCGATGTCGATCATCTTCTGGGTGCCGGCGGGTTGCGCCTCCATCCACTGGAAGAACTGCCAGGCCTGGAAGAGCGCGAGCGCGGAGCCACCCACGCCGAGCAGCCACCAGAACACGTAGAAGAGATTCGCAAAGCCGGACGGGGGCGCCTCGGGGTTCGCCGCCACTCCGCCACAGCCAGCGAGCGTCACGAGGCCGAGGACCGCGATGGCGATGGACGCATGAAAGACAGGTCGCTTCACGTTCAGGGGGCTCCGGAATAAAGAAGGAAACTGTCCGTTCCCGGGCTGGAACGTCGGCCTCGCGGCCGGACCATCCGTGAGTGTTCCCGGGCGCGAAGATTGAACCCTGCCCCGAGGCGGGTGTCAAACAACCGCGGGAATGGCGGGAGTCGACCGCGTCGCCGGCCGGCTACGGTGTCGCAACGACGCGTGAGGCTCGAGGGCACCCCATATCAGACGGGGGCCTTGCCGATCGCGTGATACGAGAAGCCGCGGGCCTGCATCTCGCGGGGCGCGTAGAGGTTTCGGCCGTCGAAGATCAGCCTCGACCGCATGCGGGAGGCCATCGCGTCGAAGTCGGGCCGGCGAAAGTCGCCCCATTCCGTCACGATCGCCAGGCACTCGACGCCGTCGAGTGCCTCCAGGCTCCCGCTCGCGTAGGTGAGACGGCTGCCATAGATTTCGCGGACATTGTCCATCGCTTCGGGATCGTACACGCTGACGACCGCACCGCACGCCAGAAGCCGCTCGATCAGGTCGATCGCCGGAGCGTCGCGGACGTCGTCGGTCCGCGGCTTGAAGGCCAGCCCCCAGACGGCGATCTTCTTCCCCGTCAGGTCGCCGCCAAAGTGGGCGACGATCTTCTCACCGAGCACCTGCTTCTGGGCGAGGTTGGTCTCGTGCACCGCCGTGAGGATCCGCGGGGCGAGCCCCTGGCTGCGGGCCATCGACGCCAGCGCCTGCACGTCCTTCGGGAAGCAACTGCCGCCGTAGCCGGCCCCCGGGAACAGGAACGCGAATCCGATCCGGCTGTCGTGGCCGATGCCGCGGCGGACGTCGTCGATGTCGGCCTCCATCCGCTCGCAGAGATTCGCCACCTCGTTGATGAAACTGATCTTCGTGGCGAGCAGGGCGTTGGCCACGTACTTCGTCATCTCCGAACTCTCGGGCGACATCACGAGGAACGGGTTCTCAGTGCGGAGGAAGGGCGCGTAGAGCGTCTTGAGGATCTCGCCCACCTCGGGAGACCGGACGCCCACGACGACGCGATCCGGCTTCTGGAAGTCCTCGATCGCCGCCCCTTCCTTGAGAAACTCAGGGTTGCTCGCGACGCGACAGTCGCGGCCGAGCGCCGCCTTCAGCCGCCGCTCGATCCCCGCGCACGTGCCCACCGGCACCGTGCTCTTGGTCACGACGACCGCCTTCGGATCGAGGTGTGGCCCGATCGACTCGACCACCTTCCAGAGCGCCGACAGGTCGGCCGAGCCGTCGGCGGCTGGGGGCGTGCCCACAGCCAAAAACACAACCTCCGCGCCGCCGATGGCGTCGACGGTGTCGGTGGTGAATCGCAGCCGCCCGGCCTTGGCATTCCGTTGGACGAGTTCCTCGAGCCCGGGCTCGTAGATCGGGATCTCGCCGCGATTCAGCCGCGCGATCTTGTCGGCATTGATGTCGAGGCAGGTGACGGCGTTGCCACTGTCGGCGAAACAGGTTCCGGTCACCAATCCCACGTAGCCCGTTCCGACGACCGCGATCCTCATGCCCGCTCTCCCCCGGTGATCCTCATGCCTGCTCGCCCTCAGCGGGCGGCACATCGGCCTCTTCCTGCTCGCTCGGCGGCACCGGCACCACGGCAGCGAGCGAATCGCCGTCGTCCACCCGCATGATCCGCACGCCCTGCGTATTGCGGCCCATCGGGCGGATCTCGTGGACGTTCACCCGCTGGATCTTGCCGCGGGCGGTCATCATCAGCACCTGGTCGTCATCGCGAACGGAGACGATCGAGACGACCGAGCCGTTGCGGGCGGTCGCCTTGATGTCGCGGATGCCCTTGCCGCCGCGACGCTGGGTTCGATACCTGGCCCCGCTCGAACTGGCGTCGCCGTCGGCGTCGTCGCCGGACGCATCGGCCGCCTCCGATTCCGCGACAGCCACGTCGTCGCCCTCTTCGCCGGGCGCGGGCCCGGAGACGGGCGTGCCGGCGCCGAAGGGCGTCCGCTTGCCGTAGCCGTTTTCGCAGACGGTGAGCAGCGTGGCATCGGGATCGGCCACCACCATGCCGACGAGCCGATCACCGGGGCCGAGTTTGATGCCGCGAACGCCGCTCGTGTCACGGCCCATCGGCCGGGCGTCCGACTCGGGAAAGCGGATCGCCATGCCCTTCGCAGTCGCCAGCACCAGTTCGTCGCCTGGCTTCGTGATCACCGCATCGACGAGCTCGTCGCCGTCGCGAAGCTTGACGGCGATCAAGCCCTTCGTCCGCCGGCGGCGATACTGCTCCAGCGCGGTCTTCTTCACCACGCCGCTCCGCGTGGCCAGCATCAGGAACTGATTCGGGTCCTCGAAGCCACCCACCGCGCGGCAGTCGGCCACCTTCTCGCCCGGCTCGAGCTCCAGCAGGTTGACCAGGGCGCGGCCCTTGGCGTCGCGGGCCAGCTCCGGCAGTTCGAAGACCCGCATCGAGAAAACCTTCCCGAGCGTCGTGAACACGAGCAGCCAGTCGTGGGTGCTGGCCACGAACAGGTGCTCGATCGGATCCGCCTCGTCGACGCTCGCTCCCTTGAGGCCCTTGCCGCCGCGGCGCTGCGCCCGATAGACGTCGGCGGCCGTCCGCTTCACGTAGCCGGAGCGGGTGATCGTGACCACCATCGTGGCCTCGGTGATCAGCTCCGCCATGTCGCGGATGTCACCCGCCTCGCCGCTGATCTCGGTTCGCCGGTCGTCGCCGTGCTTCGACTCGACTTCGACGAGCTCCGCCCGAATCAGGGCCTTGATGTTCGCCTCGTTGGAAAGGATCCGGCGGAACTCGCCGATCTTGGCGAGGAGTTCGCGGTGCTCGCCGCCCAGCTTCTCCTGCTCGAGGTTCACGAGCTGGCCGAGCGTGAGCCGGAGGATCGCGTCGGCCTGCACCGGCGAGAGTCCGTAGGTCTCGGCCGCGCCCCGCTCCTCTTGCAGCACCGCGAAGCCCTCGGCCCCGAGCGCCCGCTCCAGGAGCGCCGCCGGAGCCTGGAGCTGACAGAGCCGCTCCTTCGCTTCGGCCTGTGACTTCGAGCTGCGGATGATCCGGATCACCTCGTCGATGTTGGCCAGCGCGACGAGCAGGCCCTCGAGCGTGTGCTTGCGGCTGCGGGCCTTGGCGAGCAGGTGCTGGGTGCGGCGGCGAATGACCGCCATCCGGTGTCGGAGGAACTCCTCCAGCATGTTCTTGAAGGAGAGGATCCGCGGCTTGCCGTCGACGAGCGCCAGGAAGATCAGCGAGAACGAGGTCTGCAGCGGCGAGAACTGGTAGAGCTGATTCAGGACCACGTCGGGGTCGGCGTCGCGCTTCAGCTCCAGGATCAGCCGCACCGGCTCCTTGAGGTCGCTCTCGTTGCGGATCGCGGAGATCCCCTTGATGCGGTCCTCGTTGACGAGTTCCGCGATCTTCTCCTCGATCGCGTCGCGGGTCTGCTGGTAGGGAATCTCGGTGACGACGATCCGGTGCCGGTTCTTGCCGAACTCCTCCACGTGGGCCCGGGCCCGGAGCGTGATCGTGGAGCGGCCGGTCATGTAGCCACGAATCAGGGCCTCGCGGCCCATCACGATGCCGCCCGTGGGAAAGTCGGGGCCGGGCACGATCTGCAGCAACTCGGCCATCGACACCGCGGGGTTGTCGATCAGCGCGACGAGGGCCCGGCAGATCTCGTCGAGGTTGTGCGGCGGGATGCTCGTCGCCATGCCGACCGCGATGCCGCCGGCGCCGTTGACGAGCAGGTTGGGAAACCGGCTCGGCAGCACGACCGGCTCGGTGTTCCGCTCGTCGTAGCTCGGCACGTAGTCGACCGTGTCGAGATCGAGGTCGTCGAGCATCAGCGCCGCGATGGGCGAGAGTCGAGCCTCCGTATACCGCATGGCGGCGGCGGGCAGACCGGCGATCGAGCCGAAGTTGCCCTGCTTGTCGATGAGCACGTGCCGCATGTTCCATTCCTGGGCCATGCGGACGAGCGTCGGGTAGATCACGCTCTCGCCGTGCGGGTGGTAGTTGCCGCTGGTGTCGCCGGAGATCTTGGCGCACTTCACCCGGGCGGCCCCGGGCGAGAGGTTGAGGTCGTTCATCGCGACCAGGATGCGTCGCTGTGACGGCTTGAGGCCGTCGCGAACGTCGGGCAGGGCCCGGCTCACAATCACGCTCATCGCGTACGTGAGATAACTGTCCTTGAGTTCCTGCTCGATCGGCAACTCGATGAGCCGGCCGCCGGAGATGTCCCGCAGGCCGTCGGGTGGCAATCCCTCGGGTCGCGTGTCGGGGTTCTCGTCACCGCCTGCCGGGGGGTTCTGTTCGTCTGCCAACTATTCGGCCTCCGGCCGCGTGCGGACCCGCGTCGGCCATCCTGAAGGGGCCCTGCGGCGATGCTTGAACATACCCGTCCCCCGGGGTCGGTCAACCGGCCCGAAACGCGGAGAAATCGCGTCGTTTCGCCCCCTTCGTGACGGCTTGACCCGCGCCGGCTCCGGCCCCTACTCTCCCGCCCCCGCAAACCGCCGGGGGGCCGTGCCGTTGCGGCCGTCCGCCACCTCCACCGGACCCTCGTCATGCCGATCACCCGCTCATCCGGCCTGGCCATCGCGGCCCTGGCGGCGATCGTGCTCTTGCCCAACCTGGGCGGCCCACCGCTCTGGGACGACGACGAGCCGCGAAACGCAGCCTGTTCCCTCGCGATGCACGCGTCTGGCGATTGGGTCGTGCCGACGTTCAATGGCCGCCTTCGGGTGGAGAAGCCGGCGCTGGTGAACTGGCTGCAGCTCGCCGGGTTCGCAGTCGCCGGTGTGAACGAGACCGGGGCCAGGCTCGCGTCGGCCGTGCTCACGGTCGGCACCTGCCTGCTCACCGGGCTGATCGCAGGCCGGGCCTTCCGGCCGGACGTCGGTCTCTGGGCGGGCATCGTGATGGCCACCTGCCTCTGGACCGGAGTGGGCGGCAGAGCTGCCACGCCCGACGCGGCTCTCGTCTTCTGCACGACGCTGGCCCTCTGGCTGTTCGTCCGCGGAACGTGTCGATCCACAGACGACGGCACCGGCTGGCGGGACGGGCCCGTGGCCGTCTCCCCGGGCACGGCGGCAGGCGTGGGAGTGGCCTGCGGCCTCGCGATGCTCGCCAAGGGACCGATCGGCCTGCTCCTGCCGCTCGCAGGCCTCGGCCTCTTCTGTTGGTGGCAGGCGTGGCTCGACCCCGGCCGAGTCGGCCCGCTCGTCGGGCGACTCACCTCGACGACCAGCACGGCGATCCGGGCGCTCAGGCCGCTCGTCATGTGCGGCACCGCCGCCGCCGTGGCGGCGCCATGGTATTCGGCCGTCACGGCGAGAACGGACGGCGAATGGCTGCGAGGCTTCCTGCTGGTGCACAACGTGGGCCGCTTTACCGCGCCGATGGAAGGTCACTCCGGCTCCGCACTCCTCTACTTTCCCGCCGTGATCCTCCTGGGAACATTTCCTTGGTCGATGGCATCGGCGCTGGTCGCCGGGCACGCGGCCCGAACGACCCGCCGCACCGTCGGCATGCGGCTGGCCCTGTGCTGGCTCGCCGCGTGGGTGGTGCCGCTGTCGCTCTCGGGCACGAAACTCCCGGGCTACGTCTGGCCCGCCTATCCGGCGCTCGCGATCGCCGCAGGACACTTCGTGGCCGACTGGATCCGTCACCCCACCCCGGCGACCGACCGCTGGATGCGAGCGGCCTGGATGTTCCTCGCGGCATCGGGAGTCGCCATGGCGATCGGCCTGCCGATCGTGACGCACCGCTTCGCCCCCGGCGCCGAGTGGCTCGGCCTGATCGGCCTGGTGCCCGTCGTCGGCGCCGCGGCAGCGTGGGCCTGCCAGTCGTTGTCGTCGCGGATTGCCGCGACCTCCGCGTGGGCCGCGACGGCCTGCGGCACCGTGGCCCTCCTGCTCGCCACCGGACCGGCGGCCGTCGGGCACGTCGGCGGCACGCGGGATCTCGTCGCCGGGCTCCGACACCGGCACGATGCAGCCGTCCCGATCGCGACTCTCAAAGCGCCGGCGAGCGTGGCCTTTTACGCGGGACGAATCACCACCTGCGGCGCCGTGGAAGAGCTCCCGGAGCCGGCGGCGGCCGCCGCGTTCGTCGCCGAAAACCCGCGTGCCCACCTCGTCGTCGATGCCCGCTTCGAGAAGCAGGTGACGGCCTCGCTGCCGCCGGAGTACGGCGTGCTGCGGACCGCGACGATCTTTCCTTCCGCGCGGCAGATGCTGCTGCTCGGGCCCAGGGAGGCCGAGCCTCCGGCACGGCTGGCAACCGACCCTGCCGAGATGCCGGCCCGACGCTGACCGCGATCCCCGTTTCGATTCCGCCCAGGAACCATCCCCATGCCCAGCTGGAACCGACCCGCCCTCATCGTGCTGCTCGGCGCCGTCGTGACGCTCGCCGTCGCGACCGCGCCCACGCCGCTCTGGGACGAGGACGAGGCCCGTTTCGCGGCGATCGCGCGAACCATGGTCGAGACCGGCGACTGGGTGGTGCCGATGTTCAACGGCACGCTGGCGGTGGACAAGCCGGTGCTGATGCACTGGTGCATGGCCGCCTGCATGAAGGTCTTCGGGATCAACGAGTTCGCGGCCCGTCTCCCCTCCGTGATCGCCACGCTGTTGACCGCGCTGGCGCTCTTCCGCGCGGGCCGCCGCTGGTTCGACGACACGACCGGCGTCGTCGCGGCCCTCGCCTACGTCGGCTGCCTGCTGGTGTCGATCGAGGCCCACGCCGCCACACCGGATGCGATCCTCACCGCCCTGACGGCATGGGCCACGCTGCTCGTGGCGGAGAGCCTCATGCCGGGGCCCGACGGTCGTCTGCGGACGTGCTGCCCGGCGACCGCCGCGACCGCCGGCCTGCTTCTCGGCCTGGCGGTCGTCTGCAAGGGACCCATCGGCTTTGTCGGACCGCTCGCAGTGCTCGGCCCGTGGGCATGGTGCCTCGCCGTTCGGGCCCGCATCACCGGCCGCGGCGAACCAGGGGCCATCGTCCGCCGAGTCGCGCACGCCGCGATCCCGGCAGCACTCGATGCCCTCTGGTGCCTGCGTCCCCTCACGCTCGCGGTCGCCGCTCTGGCGGCTGCGGCACCGTGGTACATCGCAGTGACACTCCGCACCGACGGAGCATGGACGAGCGGGTTTTTCTTCGTCCACAACGTGGGCCGATTCATGGCGCCCATGGAAAAGCACAGCGGCGGCGCGTTGTTCCATCCGCTGACGATGCTGGTCGGCTTCTATCCCTGGTCGTGCTTCCTGCCATTCGCCCTGGTCGTTGCGGCGTGGCGGGTGGCGAAGGGCACAGTCTCCGGCATCACCGCCGCGGCCACGCTCCTCACGCTCGTCTGGCTGGCCGTCTGGGTCGGCGGCTTCTCGGCCGCCGCCACGAAGCTTCCAAACTACGTGCTGCCCGCCTATCCCGCCGCTGCATTCCTGGTGGCGATCGTGGCCGTCGACGCGGCGCGCAAGGCCGCCGCCGGCCAGTGGCAGCACCCACGGTGGATGGCGATTGGCCTGGCATCGCTCGCCTTCGGTGGCGTGGCCACCGCGGTGACGGTGATGGTCGCCGCCCGATACGGCATCCCGGGAGCGGAGGCGGCGGCGGCCGTGGGGATCGTCCCGATCGTCGGCACCGCGGCCTGCTGGCTGCTGGCGACGCGCCGGCCGCTCGAGGCCGTGGCTGCATTCACGGTCACTGGTCTCGTGTATGCCGCCCTGGCGGTTGGCCCGGCGCAGACACAGCTTGCGGCGGCGAACACGCTGCCCGGCTTCCTGGAAGATGTCCAACGCGGCCGCGACTCGGCCCGCCTTGGCACCTATCTCGTGTCCAGTCCGAACGTCGTGTTCTACGCGCGACAGCCGGTGACACGGCTCGGCGATGGCAGCGTCGAGGCGGTGAAGGAGTTCTTCCGATCCGCAGCGGACCCGGTGCTGCTGGTGCCGGAGGAGAGTTTCGCCTTGGTCGAGCCGGCCCTGCCACCCGGATTCGGCATCATCGCCCGGACGCGTCCCGTGTTTCGACCGCACGACCTGCTCGCGGTGGGCCGACTGACCGAGAACGGACCGCGGACCGCGACGCTCGACAACGAGGAGCCCCGGCGATGAGCGACCACGCCTTTCCCACGGCCGCCGATGGCGGACACGGCACGATGTTCCGCAGGACCGCGGCCGAGCGTCCCGCCCACGCACTCCTCTCGCTGGTCATCCCGTGCCACAACGAGGAGGAGGTGATCGAGGCGACGCATGCGCGGCTTGCCGACGTGCTTCCGGCCACCGGACTCGACTTCGAGATCATCTACATCGACGACGGCAGCCGCGACGGCACGCTCCGCCGGCTCGAGACGATCGCGGCCCGCGATCCGCGGGTCCAGGTGATCGAACTCGCCCGCAACTTCGGCCAGCAGGCGGCGATGTCGGCCGGTCTGGCGGCGGCCCGCGGCGATGCGATCGTGATCACCGACGCCGACCTGCAGGACCCTCCCGAAGTGATCCTCGACATGGTCCGGCGCTGGCGGGAGGGCGTCGACGTGGCCTACGGACGACGGAAGTCTCGCGACGGTGAGACGAAGTTCAAACTCGTCACCGCGAGCCTCTTCCATCGGTTCTTCGCCCGGATGATCCCCTACCCCATGCCCGTCGACACGGGTGATTTCAAACTCATCGACCGCGCGGTGGCCGATGCGGTGGTGGCGCTGCCCGAAAAGCGCCGCTACCTCCGCAGCCTCGTGCCCTGGGCGGGCTTCCGCCACGAACCCGTCTGGTACGACCGCCACGCCCGCGTCGCCGGCACCACGAAGTACTCCCCGTGGAAACTGCTCAAGCTCGCCGGGGACGCGCTGATCCTCTCGTCCGACGCCCCGGTGCGGTTCACCTGGATGGCCGCCGGGGCACTGGCGGCCATCGGCGTCGGCAGCGTGGCCGTGGCCGTGACATCGTGGTGGGGCTCCACCGCCACACAGCCCGGCCCCACGCTGGCGGCGATCACGGCCGTCGTGGCCCTCGCGGCCGCCCTGCAGACAGCGGCGGTGGCCATCGTGGGCGAATACGTGGTCCGCGGCTACCGCGAGGCCCAGGGGCGGCCCACCTGGGTGGTGCGACGGACGATCGGCCCCGGCCGCGCCGCCACCCGCCCCACCTCGAAGGCTGCCTGATACGGGTCACTCGTGAACCCTCCGCGTTCACGAGGCTCGGGGCTGCCCGTGCCATCTCGCCGGACGCTCGCTCCATCAGGAAGCCCAATCGCGTGAGCGATGGGGACATGCCAGCCACGCCGCTCGGGGCTGCCCATGCCATCTCGCCGGACGTTCGCTCCATCAGGAAGCCCAATCGCGTGAGCGATGGGGACATGCCAGCCACGCCGCTCGGGGCTGCCCGTGCCATCTCGCCGGACGTTCGCTCCGGGCATCCTGCCCTCCACTCACTCGTAGGAAACCTCGCTTCGCCCTCCGGGCTCCGCTCGGTTTCCTACGCCGCTCGATTGGCACGGGCAGCCCCTCGCTGAGCCCAGTGTCGTGAAAGCCGACGGCCGTAAGGCCGCGGGCTGCCGGCGCCGAGCATGGCCCCGGCCTGCTGCGGGCTTGCACGACGACGCGCACGGATCGCGAGTGGCCCGTACGAGCAGCCTCGCACTACTTTGCGAGGGCTGCCTCGACGGCGGCGATGACCGCAGGATCATCGGGAGCGACACGGGTCTTGAACCGTCCGACCACGGCGCCGTCGCGACCGATCAGAAACTTTTCGAAGTTCCAGGCGATGTCGCCGGGCGGATCGGCCGACTGGGTGAGCGCCTTGTAGAGCGGAGGCGCATCGGCCCCCTTGACCGTGATCTTCGAGAACATCGGAAATGTCACCGCGTACTTCGACGTGCAGAACTCGGCGATCTGGGCGTCGGTGCCCGGTTCCTGGGCGCCGAAGTCGTTCGCAGGAAAGCCGATGACGACGAGGCCGCGATCCTTGTAGGTGTCATAGAGTTTCTGGAGACCGGCGTACTGCGGCGTCGCGCCGCAGCGACTGGCGACGTTGACGACCAGCACCACTTTCCCCTGATAGGACGCGAGATCGACCGGCTTCCCGTCGAGTCCGGGCATCTCGCCGGTCAGCGGCGACGCCGCGTGGGCATTCCCGAGGGCCACCATTCCCACCGTAAAGAACGCCAGCACCACGACCGAACGCATGAGCACCATGAACGAGGTTCCTTGTCTCTGGAAGGTGTCGTAAGAACTCGGGAGGCACGGCGAAAGCGATCTCTGCTCGCCGCAGCGGAACCGCGCCGGCCTTCTTGGCCATTAAAGGCCGTCACCCCAGGGGTGTCCACTGATCGAACGTCGCGGCCTGTCCGTGGAGCGTGCCGGCCGCATCGATCAGGTTCCAGACGACGGCGCGTTCGATCTTGAAGCGACGGCCGGTCTTGGTGATCCGCACCCCCGAATAGTCGTCGACAAAACCCTCGCGACGGGTCCGCTCGAGCAGTCGGGCCCGCTCCTCGCGGTGCACGAACTCGGCGGTCAGCCGCGACGGCGTCCGCAGCAGGGCATCTGCCTCCATCTCCCACAGCCGCAGCGCCGCATCGTTTCCGTACGAGAGCAACGGGTCGTTCTCGATGCCGTGGGCCACCACGACGAACGGCGAGCGATAGAGCCGCTCGGCCCTGGCCAGCTCGCTCCCCTCGGGATCGATCAGCGGCCGGCCGAGCAGCGTCGCGTACGACTCGATGATCAGCCGAGCCCTGGCGACCCAGTCGGGTCGGCTCCAGGGCTCCGGACTTGTCGCCCCCCTTCGCTTCACGTCGAACGGGCCGCCTTCATGATTGGCTTGCGGTTCCAGGCCAGTGCCACCGCGAAACCGACCGTGGCGAGCAGAAAGGTGCCGGGCTCCGGCACCGCAGCCACACCGGCGAGATCACGCATGCCGGGGGAGGTTGTGAAGCCGGAGATCGCGTTGTAAGAACCCGACGTCGTGTCCACCGTATACCAGACGCCACTGGTCAACGCAGGGTTCGTGGGGTCATTGCTGTCGAAACGGTATTCCTGACCGTAGAGCATCGAAAAGTCTTCGCTGAACGCCAACTGCAGACTGATCGGATTGCCCGACGTGATCACGCTCACGGCATTCGTGCCACTCGAACTGAGCGAGTTCATGTCCAACGAGAAGAAGAGCCCGCCCGAACCGGGGGTCGTCGATCCGTAGAGCATGCCGGTGTCGCGATGGATGGCGATGTCGCCAAACGCCATGCCCGAGGTGCTGCCACTCGCCGAGAGCTGATAGGCGGTGGGCGTGCCGCTGAACGAGGGCACATCGCCGCTGTAGGAGATTGGCACTTGATAGAGCTTGTTGTCGTAGTTGTCGCCCTTGCCGATATACCAGAACGAGCCGTTGTAAAACCCGGCATCCTCAGGGGGAAAGTTGGCCACATTGCCGAAGGTGGACGCGGCAGCGACGGTGCCCGCACTCCCGTCGGCGGTGCCGTAGTAATAGAGGTCGCCGTTTGACCCGAAGTAGAACAGGTGATTCCGGACGCGATCGGTCGCGAAGCCATTGGCCTTGACGCCCGTCGAGAGTGAGGGAGCGACAGTCTGAATGCTCTGGAGCGACGTGTCGACGTAATAGATCGAGTTGTCGACGCCTACTCCGTAAATCAGCGCCGGCGCCACGATTGAAGCCTCCGCCGACGCCATGAACGCCATGACGGCAACGGCACAGAACAAGCACCGGGCAGAGCGGGCAACCGGGCGGCGCATCGGCGTGATTCCTTCGGAGGGTGAACGCGTCGACAACGACTGCCGACCCTTTCACTAATGCGATTTCCGTGCCAAAACCAAGGCCCGGCAATCGGTTTTTTTGAACTCACCCCGAGAACCGCCTGAATGCTGTCCCCAGACGTTCAAAAACCGCTCAAAACCATTGTTTTTCAGGCATTTTGTCGCATTGTACGCCTCATCACTTTCGTGAGGCTTACCCATGCGTTTCGCAATTGTTGCGAAATCAATTCGCAATTATGGTGAAATCGGGTACGCTCCAAAAGTCGCCCGTGGCCGGGAACACCACCTACCTCGCCAGCCCCTTTTCGGCGAGGACAACGACTCATAGCTCCCCCATGGAAGCTTCATCGGCATCCCCGCAGGTGACCCCCTTCGCCCGAGCCCGCTCCGCCGGACGGGCCGAAAAGCGTTGGCCGCGGCTTGAGGGCTCGTCCGAGGCCGTCCGCCGCCTCGAGGAGAACATCGCCCGCGTCGCGACCTTCGACTGCTCTGTGCTGATCACGGGCGAGACGGGCTGCGGCAAGGAGGAGGTGGCCCGCGCCATTCATTCCGCCGGCCCTCGCCATGACAAGCCGTTCGTGGCGATCAACTGCGGGGGTCTCGTCGCCGATCTGGCCGAGAGCCAACTCTTCGGCCACGAGAAGGGCGCATTCACCGGCGCGTTCGGATCCTCGCGGGGCGCATTCCGCGCCGCCGAAGGCGGCATCATCTTCCTCGATGAGATCGGCGAACTGCCGCTCGACCTGCAGCCCAAGCTGCTCCGCGTTCTGCAGCGATGGGAGGTGACGCCGGTCGGTTCGACGGAAGCCCACGCGATCGACGTGCAGGTGATCGCGGCCACGAACCGCGACCTCGAGTCGGAGGTCGCCACCGGCTCGTTCCGCGAAGACCTCTTGTACCGGCTCAACACGATCCACCTCACGGTCCCGCCCCTTCGCGCACGGAAGGAGGACATTCCGAGGTTCGTCGAGCATTTCTCGGCGCATTTCTCCCGCGAGTACGGCCGCCAGCAGTGGGCGCCCGACGATCGAATGCTCGACCGCTTCGTCCATCACTCGTGGCCTGGCAACGTCCGCCAGTTGGCCCAGACGGTTCAGCGTGTCTATGTGTTCGAGGACCGCGTCGATGCGGTGCTTGCCGAGGTGTTCGACGCCTCGGCAGCCCCGGCCGCCCGCGCAGCCGCGGCCGAAGCAGAGTTCGCCACGCCGGTCGAGTCAGCATCGGCCGAGCCGATGATGGCGGAGGAGGGCGGAGTTGCAGCGGGCGAACCACGGGTTCCCGTCTTCAACCTCGACGAACTCCGGCGCCTGGCGGTTCGACAGGCCCTGGAGTTCACCCAGGGCCATCGCGGCCAGGCCGCCACGCTCCTCGGGGTGTCGCTCAACACGATGACGCGACTCGTCGCCGAGTCGTGCCCCGACTCCCAGTCGAAGTCGGGCCGGCGGCGAGCGCCGCCGCCCCATCCTCGATGAAGAATCGCTACTGCGTCGTGAGGGCCAGCCAGCCCGCAGCCGACGCGACGGCGATGCCTGCGGCAAGAAACGCCCATGCCCAGGGACTCGGCCGCACGCGGACGGTGCGGATGGCCCGCCGCAACCGGCGACTGAACTCCGCCCAGGCCTCCGCCGACGTCTGGCCGGCCGCGATGACGCTCACCGTTCTGGCGGGCCCCCTATCGTCGAGATGCACCTGAAGGCCTCGCGCCGGCAGGGCGGCCGTCTCCCCGGCCCACCGGGCCGTGGGATCGAGGCCCGCCGCCACCGAGGCGACGACCGGTCGCATCTGATCGAGACCGACGTTGTAGATCACCATCCGCGGCCGGGCCGCCAGCACCGCTCCCGCGACGAAAGCGGCGAAGCCGAGCAGGAGGACGGCCGTCGTCCAGGCAGACGTGCCCGCGCCAGGCTGCAGCAGCGCCAGCGGTCCCGCGATCACCATCCCTGCGATCCCGAGCGTCAGCAGGGCGACGTCGACGTGGCCTGAAAGCACCACGGGCCGGCGCCGCAGGTGGAGACATCCCACGGCAAGGAGATAGACGGCAACGGGCGCAAGCGCGGCCCAGAGTGGCACGTCCGTCAGGGCGATCCGCATGATCAATGCTCCCTCAGCCCCGCCAGCCCCGCCAGGCAAGACAGGCAAGCCAGGCAAGCATCACCAGCCACGCCACCTCGACGGCCACCGCGGCCGCGAACCACACCCGTGACTACCGCTTTCCCGCGGGCGCGTCGCATGGGATCATCGATCACACCGGATCCGGCACGACGAAGGCAAGATCCCGTGAGAACCCGTCGTCAAATCGGTAGACGTCGTGGAAATCCTCCCGCTTGTCGGCCCGCGTCTTCCGCATCTGTCCGATCCCGATCATGTTGAAGACGATCTCGCCGATGTCGTCCGTGCGCCGGATTCCCCAGGCGGCGAGAACCGTCGGGGCGAGGTAACCGTACTGCTGCAGGCCGTATTTCCGAGCGGCCTCACAGAGTTCTTGTCCCGAGACATGCCGCTCCACCTGCCGCCGGCGGCGCCCCGCCTTCGATCGGGTTCTGCCGCCCGCGTCCGTCGCCTCGGGCGGAGAGGGCTCGAGATCTTCTGCGGGTGGTTCCTGCCCCATCCCCAGTGACTCCTGGGCGAACGAGAGCGCCTCGAGCACGAACAGGTAGGCGTCGAGCGAGTAACGGCGGTCCCGCTGCAGCAGCTGAAAGAGCGGGTGGGATGGATCGACCAGCGGCATCTCGGGGCTCCGGGGCCTGACCGGGACGGAATCCGGGCGAGTATACCCGGGGCTGCCCTCGGACGAGGCGACCGCCGCCCATCGAAGCTCCCCGAGCGGGCCGGCGGGAGAACAGCTACCGGACGGTGCCGGCCGCCGCGGGCGCCCCCGCGGACTGGGCCTGGAGATCCTCGAGCACATACTTGTAGCCGAACGGGGTCATCGGCTTCGCGAAATCGCGGATCAGGTCGAGCCCCCTGTCGATGAGATTCGTCCGGGGGTCGAACTGAAAGACGTCCCGGTCCTGACCGGCCGGCTTGTAGATCTGGATCGCGAAGGGCATCAGGTCGCGGGATTGAAGCATCAGTTCCACCTTCGAGAAGTTCGCGGCGTCCGCCTGGAACTTCGGCAAGGCCTCGAGCCAGATCTGGTCGCGAACGTGCGGCGGCGTGACGATCCGCATCCAGTACCGTTTCTTGAGCGTGTCGGCCTTCGCCCCGAATACGAACGGTAGCGGGCCGTCACTGATTGCCTTGCCGCGCATCTCGGGAGGCAGTTTCGTCTCGCGGAGCTGCCGCTCGCTGTGCCGAAACTCGTAGATGCTCTCGCCATTGCAGACCCAGTGTTCGCCGGTATCGCCGCCGCGGACCTCGTACCGCCGAGCCTCGGGGCTCCACTGTTTCGTTTCCTTCACCCTGAACAGGCCCTTGTCGGGAGCGGCGTATTTCAGCTCGCCCGTGCTCTCCGCGAACGCTTGCCGTTCGCCATTCGCATCGGCCGGCTCCAGGCGTTGTACTCCCACTTGTGGAACGTGCAGGCCCACGTTCGCACCGCAGCGTTGCGAGTCTCCCACGCCGCCAGCAGCTGATCGAGCGCCGCCTGCTGCTCGGGCGTCAGCGGCGCCGGCTGCTGGGCGGCCGGGGCCGCCACGGCGACCCGCTGCGGAGGCTGCTGGCCCTGCTGCGGCGGTGGCGGCTGCTGGGCAGGCTGCGACCACGCCACGACCCCGGAGCAGGCCATGATCACAGTCGCGACCACGTGCGCGAACGTGCGGACGGACGGCGTCGGACGACCATGCATGGTGGTTCTCCACGGGGCAAGCCGGGCGGGCGGGGGACTTTAGCAGGCCTCCATGACCCGAGCGAGGCCGGTTCCTGCCACGTTTTCCCGCCCGGAAAGGTCAGGGGCACGCGGCCACGGCAGCCCGCAGGTCGGCCAGTTCGCGGGCAAACCCGCCCGAGAGAATTGGAAACCGACACCACGTCTTGGGATCGAGGTTCTCGTCGTCGAGGTGGAATGAAGGCGCGTACCGCTCCCGCTTCCACTGATTGCGACTCCACAGCGTGAAGAACCGCTCGGTCCACGCCGCCAGCTGCCGCGGGTCGCGACCGGGACAATCCCTGCGGAGCCGAAGCCACGACTCGAGCGGCGTCTGTTTGTCGCGAATCGCCGCCCGCTCGATCGCGTCGAGAACGTCGTAGGGCATCAAGTCGTCCTCGTCGGTCTGGCCCGACGCAGCCGGCCTGAGTTCGGCTGTCGGCGCCTGAGCGTTGACCGCCGCGAGCGCAGGAATCGGCCCGATGCCTTCGGGGCCGTCGTGTTCCAGCCACCGCAGCCAGTGGCGGAGGTAGGCCTTGTCGATGCCGGCGAGAGGCGCGATGCCCCCGGAGGTGTCGCCGTCCATCGTCGCATAGCCAACCGCCGCCTCCGAACGGTTGCTCGTGGAGACGAGCAGGGCTCCCGTGATGTTGGCGAGCATCCAGACACCGGGCGAACGAACTCGAGCCTGAATGTTCTGCAGGGCGACATCGTCTCGGCCCCAGTCGAGCGGCCGGCCGATGGCCTTCGTGACGATCGACTCGTAACCGCGCACGAGCGACTCGACGTCGAACTCGTGGAAGGTGGCATTGAGCGCCTCAGCGAGGCCGCGGGCGGCGCTGCGGGTGACGGCGCCGGAGTTGGCCGTCGATTGGTAGACGCAGGTCAGGGCGGCCGCCACAAGCCGCCCGGGGTCGACGGCGGCCGCATCGGCCACCGCTGAAAAACCCATCCGGCGGGCGGCCTCGGCACCGCCGAGTTCGCGGCAGGCGAGCCGCGCGGCACTCACGACGAGGCAGGCGACGGCCGATGAGTCGGCACCGCCGCTCGCCGAGACGATGAATCCCTTGGATCGGCTCTTCCGCACGTAGTCGAAGAGCCCCAGGGCCACGGCCCTCGCGAACTCTTCCTCCTTGACGTGCTCGCCGTGCTCCCACGTGTCGCGACCGTCGCGAAACGCCGCTCCCTGCCCCGGTCCCGCGGGAGCTGAGAACGGGGCGTCGATCAGATCCCCCTCGACGGCATCCGAGACGGCATCGACCACGAGCCGTGACTGGGCCAACCGCAGGGCATCGAGATCCACGTCGGCCACCGTCAGGGCCCGGTCCGCGAAGGCGAACCGCCGGCCCCACGCCAGCATGCTGCCGGCTGCCGCGATGATCACGCTTCCGTCGTAGATCGCCCGCCCCGCCTCGTTGCCGACGAGGTTGGCGTAGACATACGCCGACGCGAACGCGCGGGACCCATCCTGCACGAATCGCCGCCGGATCTCGTCCTTGCCGAACGCGAAGTGGCTGGCCGACGGATTGAGGATCAGGTCGATGCCGCGGACGGTGAGCGCCGCTCCCGGGCGGTCGGCCACCCAGGCGTCCTCACAAATCTCGAAGCCGATGCGGATGCCGCCGCAGTCGAACCGCAGGTCGCCGATCGCCACGTCGCGGCCTCCGACCGACACCGAACCGCGACGGCCGCGGACCCATGGCCGAAACCAGCGGGGCTCGTAATGGATGCCGTCACCCGCGAGGTTCTGCTTGCAGGCGATGCCCGCGATCCGCCCGTCGACGACGAGGGCTGCCGCGTCGAAGAGACCGCTCTCGAAGCGGATCGGCAGGCCCACCGCCACTGCGATCCCCCGGGTGGCCGGCAGAATCTCGCCGAGCACCTCCAGGGCCATCCGCTGGACACCGGGCGATTGAAAGGCGTCCTCGCACCCGTAGCCGGTGATGCAGAGCTCCGGCAGGCAGAGCACGGCGACCCCGGCGTCACGGGCGGCCTTGATGGCGGCCACGATCCGGTCGCGATTGCCGTCCCAGTCGAGGGGCGTCTGATTGAGGGCACAGCCGGCAACGCGGATCAGGTGCATCGTGGTCTCAGTCCAGCCACGGCCGGGACGTGCGGGACGCCTGCTCGAGTCTGCCCCCGGCCGCGGTCGGATCGCCGGCCGTCGCTCCGTCAGCCCGGCTCTTCCAGGTAGGTGTAGCCGCCCAGGCCCTCTTCGTAAAACTTCAGAAACCGACCCGCCTGGCCGTCGCAGATCCGTCCTTCGCGGACCGCCTGCTCGATCGAGTCGCGGAGCCGCTGCACGAGCTGATTGGAGTCGAACTCGACGTAGTCGAGCACCTCGCGAACGGTGTCGCCCTTGATGACCGCGTCGACCACCACCTCGCCCCGCTCGTCCATGCTCACGTGCACGGCGTTCGTGTCGCCGAAAAGGTTGTGGAGATCACCGAGAATCTCCTGATAGGCGCCGATGAGAAACGCTCCCAGGTAGTAGGGATCGTTCTGCCAGGTATGGAGCGGGAGTGTCCGCTTCACGTCGCGGCGGTCGATGAACTGGTCGATCTTGCCGTCGGAGTCGCAGGTCACATCACCGAGGACTGCGGCCTGCGAGGGCCGCTCGTTGAGCCGGTGTATCGGCATGACGGGAAACAACTGCTTGATGGCCCAGCTGTCGGGAATCGACTGAAAGAGCGAGAAGTTGCAGAAGTAGGTGTCGGACAGCGTGGCCTGGAGCCCCTCGAGCTCCTCCGGCACGTACTCGAGCGTCTTCGTCAGCTTGCAGATCCGGCGACAGATCGCCCAGTAGATGTTCTCGACCGCCGACCGTTGGTCGAGCGGCAGGTAGCCGCTGGAAAAGAGGTTCATCGCCGTATCGAGCGACTGCTGGGCGTCGTGGTAGCTCTCCAGCAGGTTCCGTACATTGATCCCTTGATAGGCCTCCCAGAGATCGTGCAGGGGCTGCTCCGCGTCGGCCGCCGGCTCGGACACCTCCCCGCTCCCCCCCTGCTCCGACACGCCGAGCACGCCGAAGATCAGCATGCTGTGGTAGGCCACCACGGCCCGCCCGCTCTCGGAGATGATCGTGGGGTGCGGCACACCCGCCTCGTCGCAGGCGTTCTGCACGTGGGAGACGACGTCGTTGGCATACTCCTGGAGGCTGTAGTTGACGCTCGACTCGAAGTTGGTCTGCGAGCCGTCATAGTCGACGCCCAGACCGCCGCCGACGTCGAGGTAGCAGAGCCCGGCGCCCCGCTTCACGAGTTCCGTGTAGATCCTCGAGGCCTCGTTGAGTGCTCCCTTGATGTGCCGGATGTTGGTGATCTGGCTGCCCTGGTGGAAGTGAAGCAGCTGGAGGCAGTCCTCCATTCCTCGTGATGCCAGCAGCTCGAGTCCCTTGATGAGTTCGCTCGCCGTGAGCCCGAACTTGCTCCGAAAGCCCCCCGATGACTGCCAGCGACCGCTGCCCCGCGTGGCGAGCTTCACCCGCATGCCGATCCGCGGGCGGACACCGAGCTTCTCCGCGTACTCGAGGATCAGGTGCAGCTCGGAGAACCGCTCCACGACGGGAATGATCTTCCGCCCGATCTTCTGGGCGAGCATCGCCGTCTCGATGAACTCCGCATCCTTGAAGCCGTTGCAGATGATCGGCGTCTCGTTGTCGGCCAGGGCGATCACCGCCAGCAGTTCCGGCTTGCTCCCCGCCTCCAGCCCGAACCGGTAGGGCTTGCCGAAGCGGAGCACCTCCTCGACGACCTGCCGCTGCTGGTTGACCTTCACGGGGTAGACGCAGCAGTAGTCGCCGCGGTAGCCGCCCTCCCGCATCGCATTGGCGAACACGCCGTGCAGTTCGCCGAGCCGGTGCTGGAGGATCTCCGCGAAGCGGAGGAGGATCGGCAGATCGATGCCCCTGATCTGGAGCCGGTCGACGAGCTGCTTCAGGTCGATGCTCTTGGTCGGGTCCTTGTCCGGGTGGACGAGCAGGTGGCCGTTCGGCCCCACCGAGAAGTAGCCGTTACCCCAGCGGGCGACCTCGTAGAGATCGGCGGCGTCCGCAGTGCTCCAGTGCTTCAGGTCGAGATCGACCGCCATTCGAGGCCCTCGCTCGGGAACAGAGTCTTCAAAGGGATCTGCAGCAGGGACCCTGCAGAACGTTCGCGGCATCGTGACCACCGCGGACGTCCGGCATCTCGTCCGCCATCGCAGAGTGTAGCGTCGCCGGCCAGCAAGGCCATGGCAATCCGCGGCGACTCAGACGCGCACTCTCGTCCATCCGGGACGAGCCACGATCGCCACCATCGCCAGCCCGCGCACCGTCAGGTCGGCCGCCATCGCCAGCCATGCCCCCCGAGCACCGAGCCCCATGCCATGGAGCACGCCGAAGCCCCCAGGGAGCTCGATCTCCCGACAGGAGAGCAGGATCGCCAAGGGAAGCCTCACCGCCACGAGCCCCAGGAAGTTGACGACGAGCGGAGGCCTGGTGGCCCCGCCGCCTCGCAGCCCGCCTGAGAGCACCATGAGGAGCGCCAGTGGCGGCTGAGCGAAGGCTACGATCCTCACCAGCGCGGCCGCCAGAGCGGCCACCTCCGGCCCCGCGCCGCCCCCGGCAAACCAGGCCGACAGCGGCTCGGCGAACCGGAAGAACGCGGCGCCCGCAAGGCCCATCAGCAGGGCGGCGGCTCCGGCGGCGAGCCAGACACCCTGTCGGGCTCGCTTCTCATCGCGGGCGCCGAGCGCCTGCCCCGCCAGCGTGGCGGCCGCGACCTGAAACGCGCTGCCGGGAAGGAAGGCGAGCGACTCGATCGTCACCGCCACGGCATGGGCGGCGGCATCGATGTTGCCCAAGCGATTGACGATCGACAGAAACGTCAGGTGGCAGGCAGCATTGGCGGCCGCGTCGACTCCCGCCGGCACGCCCACGCGGATGATCCGCCGCTGCCACGCGGGATCGGGCATCCAATCGGCAGCCCGCGGCCGCAAGCCCCGGGCATTGATCGCCAGGATCGCCAGGACGCAGACGGCACCGCAGCAGTAGCCGGCGAGCGTTCCCCAGGCCAGGCCTTCCCAGCCGAGCCGAGGCAGGCCGCCGGCGCCCGTCGCGAGGGCAAAACTGGCCGCCGCATTGACGACGTTGACGACCGACATCGACACGAGTCCGGCCACCATGTCGCCGGCCCCCCGCAGCGCGGCGACGCCCACCCAGATCACCGCCATCGCCGGAAGCGCCGGCAGCACGATCGCGAGGTAGCGTTCCGCCAGCAGGCTGCTCTCCGGCGGGAGCCCGAGTGCCTCCACCAGCCGACTGCCCCAGCCCGCAGCAAGCAAGGCCATCGCGGCAGTCGGCGCGACGGCCACGAGGCCACACTGGGCCAGCGCCCGGCGGGCTGCCGCCGGTTCGCCGGCCCCGACGTGTCGGGCGACGAGCGCCGTCACCGCGGCGGTCGGCAGCGCGAACAGCACGGGGAGGAACGCCAGGCAGTAGGCCACCAGCCCCACGGCGGCGAGCGGCTCGGCGCCGGCGAAGAGGTTGCCGGCCAGCCACTTGTCGACGAAGCCGACCGACAGGGCGAGCAACTGCTCCACGAGCACGGGGAGCACGAGGCGCGCAAGCGGCTTCACGGCACCGGCGGAGCGGGGCACACCGCGGCCCGACTCACCTTCGGCTGCCGCAGTCAGGCGAACAGTTCCTTGATGACCTTACCGGAGTTCGCGATCTTCATCGGCCGGCCGTTCTTCGCCGTGAACGTGGTCTCGAGTGAGATGCCGAGGGCCTTCAGCACGCTCGCCATCAGGTCCTGCGAGGAGTAGGCCTCCGAGACCACCTCTTTGCCGTCGGAACTCGTCTCGCCGACCACCACGCCCCGTTTGAATCCACCACCCCCCACCACGACGCTCCAGCTGCGCGCCCAGTGGTCGCGGCCGCCACCCCCATTGATGTTCGGGGTGCGGCTGAACTCGCCCATCCAGATCACGACCGTGTCGTCGAGCAAGCCCCGGTCGGCGAGATCCTCCACCAGCGCGCTCATGGCCTGATCGAGCACCGGTAGCTTCTGGTTTTGGAGCGTAGGGAAGATGGTGGCGTGGTTGTCCCAGCCGCCGAGGTCGACCTCGACGAACGGCACACCCATCTCGACCAGCCGGCGGGCCATCAGGCAGCCCTTTCCGAAGCCATTGTTTCCGTACCGCTCCTGGAGCTCCTTCGGCTCCTTGGCGACCTTGAAGGCGTCCATCTGCGTGCTGGTCATCAGTTTGACGGTCTTGTCGAGCACCTTGGCGTGATCGTCCGCCGACCCGCCCCTCCGCTCCTTGATGAACCGGCTCTCGATCGTGGCCAGCATCTCCATCCGCTGGGCGAGCCGCGTCGGATCAACGCCCATGTCGAGGTTGCGGACGTTGCCGTTGGAGTCGACCACGAACGGCGCCCATGTCATGCCCAGGAACCCAGGCCCGACGCTGCCGCTGCCCACCGACACGAACGGCGGAATCTCGAGCTGGGGCACCTGCTCGGCGAGTTCATGCGCGATCACCGAGCCGTAGCTCGGGTGCTCGACGTTCGGATTCGGCACGTAGCCGGTGTGCATGTAGTAGCGGCCTCGCATGTGATCGGCCTCGCGAGTGCTCATCGACCGCACGACCGCCATGTGGTGCATCTGCTTCGCCATCTGCGGCATGTGCTCGCAGATCTGGACGCCGTCGGCGCTGGTGCCGACGGGCTTGAAGGGGCCGCCGGTCGCCGCCCCCGGCTTCAGGTCCCAGATGTCGATGCTGCTGGGGCCGCCCCCCATCCAGAGCATGATCGCGGCCTTGTGCCGCTTCTTCATGTCGGTCGAATTGGCAAGGATCGAGCTGGTGAACGCGGTGGCCGGCGCTGCCAGCGCCGCGGCTCCCGCCAGGTGATTGAGAAAGTGCCGCCGGCTCATCCCGTCCGGCAGATCGATGAATCGCGACATGGTTCGACTCCCCGTGCGAGTTCGCAGCGCTGCTGCCCCGACCTCTCCACTCCTCAAGTATCGTCTTTCGCCAGCCCAGCCGCCAGTTCGCGGCCGCGCCGCTCGGGGCTGCCCCTGCCATCTCGCCGGACGTTCGCTCCGGAATCAGGAAGCCCAATCGCGTCAGCGATGGGGACATGCCGGCTGCGGCAGAATCTCCACGACGCACAAGGATCGCATGCGACCCGTATCACGCGGTCAGTGTTTGATGATGAACTCGTTCGAGTTCAGGACGGCCCACCAGACGTCTTGCAGGGCACCGATCACGTCGCCCTTGCGGGCCGCCACCATGCGATTGGCCACCGAGAGTTCCGCGCCGGAAGGCTTGCGGGCGAGCGCAGCCATATAGAGGGTCTCGATCTTCGCGGCGTTGTTCATCGAACCTGAAGCGACCTTGTCGAGAAACCCCCCCTTGCCCGTGCTGGTGGCACTCTTGATCATGTCGCCGTTGAACATCATCAGCACCTGCGGGATCGAACCGTTGAACGTGGTCGCGTCGTCTCCTTCGTCGGTACCGAAGGCGATGACGAACTGCGAGAGCCAGGCGTCCTTCTTCTTGGCCGCCTCCTCGCCCCGGGCGGCCTGATCGGCCTCGGTCGCCGTGAGCAACGACTCGTAGAGTTCCTCGGCCTGCATCTGCCGCAGGTAGAAGTGGGTGAACTTCGGCTTCTCGCCGAGCGCCGGATCGTCGCGATCGTTCCCGGCGGTCGTCCTGCTCGACAACGCATAGGGCTTCGAGAGCACGATCCAGCGGACCAGTTCCCGAAGGTCGTAGCTCTGCTCGCGAACCATGTCCGCAAGCGACTCGAGCAGCTCGGGGTGCGACGGCGGGTTGTGCTCCCCCAGATCGTCAACTGGCCTGGTGAAGCCGTGGCCGAGAAAATGAGCCCACATTCGATTGACGAGAGCCTTCGCAAAGAAGGGGCTCGACTTGATCAACTTCGCGAGTTCGCGGCGCCGGTGCACGCCGTACGGCGTGCCGTCCTCCATCGTCCCCGGGAGAAACCCGCTCTTGGTGATTTCGGTGCCATCGACGAACACCGGGTATGCCACCTTCATCAGGCCATTGCGGAGTTCGTAGTAGAGCTCGGCCTCCTCGGGATTGCCCCCTTCCCCGGCGAAGTCCTCGTCCACCAGTTCCACCCACTGCACGTCGTCCGTGCCGCCTCGCTTGCGGAGCGC
>Ga0129333_10000662_pt1 | contig 29361 bp, 40 predicted proteins | sample CPB6_08_DNA_FD_94474 | JGI IMG/M metagenome (GOLD analysis project Ga0129333, IMG submission 94474) | Freshwater to marine salinity gradient microbial communities from Chesapeake Bay, USA - CPBay_Sum_0.6_0.8_DNA | ecosystem: Environmental > Aquatic > Marine > Coastal | place: USA: Chesapeake... | reverse complement strand
GGTCCGAATGCGGCACAGGTTCGTGGGTTGTTGAACTTCCTTCCCACGATGAGTGACGATGCGGCGCGGGCGAGTGGTGAGGCGTGGAATACCGCGGATGCTGGCGCGTGGAGTGTCGCATCGCAGGCCGCGTGGGGTGCCGCGAGGGATGCCGCGATGGATGCCGCGAGGACTGCCGCGGGGTATGCCGCAGACAAGGCCGCGCGTACCAGACCGAGTTCTGCCGCGAGTGGTGCCGCGAGGGATGCCGTGCGAGCCGAAATAGTCTCAGACGTCATAACCCCCGAGCAGTACCGCATACTCACCAGCCCACTCAATTTTGGCCGCACACTTCAAGAGCGTATGGGTTTGATACTACCCGACCAGCAAGGCCCATTCATGCAGATGATTAATCAACTACGGCCCGCTACCGTCGAGGATATCCTTGCAGTTGACCGACTTTATAGTAGCCCCAATGTGGATGCACTGCTTGAGATGTTGGCTGGTATGGCCGAAGGTCAACCATTGGCCCGTAGAATCAAAGCCGCAGAAACTATGTACCGCGCTGGTCGCGGTGGGAGGGGAATGGCATGACCCCCGCACGTAAACAGGCACTCCTGCGCATGGCCGGCGTCTCTGGCTTTAATAAGCCGAAGCGCACCCCGTCGCACCCCACCAAGAGCCACATCGTTGTGGCCAAGGAGGGCGACAAGGTAAAGACCATCAGGTTCGGCCAGCAGGGCGTATCCGGCAGCCCCCGTAAGGCAGGAGAATCAGCCTCGTACCGCAAGAGGCGTGAATCGTTTAAGGCCCGCCATGCCAGCAACATCGCCAAGGGGCGCATGTCGGCGGCATACTGGGCAGACAAGGTAAAGTGGTAATCCCCACTGACGGCTATAAGTAGGAGCAGACATGAACACGACCGACATTCTTAAGAAACTGAGCGGAGCCACAAGCAAAAAGGGCTTGGCTATCGGTGGTGCTGGTGCTCTGGGTATGGCTGTGCCGTTCACACGCAACCTGATTCTCAATGAGTTGCTGGGCGTCGATGACTTTAAGCGCGCACTTAAGTACGCAGACGAGGGGGAGTTCAGCAAGATGCTGAAGTCCCTTGGTGCTGGTGCTTTTGAACTTGGCTCCACAGTTATCCCTGGTGGCAACATTCTTAAAGGGGCTAAGGTTGGTAGTACCGTACTTAAGTCATCACCTATTGGTGGTCGAGTAGTATCCCGCATTCCTGGACTGGTTGATGCAGGCATGCTTACCTCCCGTGGCACGAATGCGCTTAACGCATTCCGTGCAGCCGAGACCGCTCAACTTCTGGATGCCGCTAATGCCGGTTCACAGATGCTCTTGGGCCGTGGTTTCAACATTGGCTCAGCCAGCAATATGGCGCGCGAGGCTGAGCGAGCACGCAACTTGGAAGTTCTTCGTCGTATAGCAGCAGCCCAAGGGGGACAGCCCTATGCCTTTTAAGTCCAAAGCACAGCAGCGATACCTGTATTCACAGGAACCCAAGGTAGCCAAGCGCTTCGCCAAGGAGACCCCTGCCTCCGCCTACGGCAAACTGCCGGAACGGGTGGGCAAGCGCAAGAAAAAGAAGTTCTCTGATATTGCCAAAGGACTTGGGCGATAGCATCCTGCCACTACGGTAGGTAGAATGCTGAAAGCCACCGCCACCGCCCTTATTGTGGGCACTCTTACTATTGCAGCAGCAACACAGGCACATGAAATGCTTGACATGCTTGCGCCTGAATCTGCTGAAGTTACTTCAGATGCAAACCTTAGGATTGTTTATTCCGAGGCTTTGCAACAGGCTTACCTGTCCGACTCAAGTGTTGCCGAGGTTCTCCCCTCCATCGTACAGGACCTTGGAACACAAGGTCTCCGCTACAGAGTAGACGGAGATTCTGTGGTTGCCGAGACTGACTGGTCATGCCGTCGCGCCGTCGTCGAGGACACTTGGCTCCGCATCACTGACTGCTGATTCTTGCGTTTGCAAAAACAACTGTGCAATGTATAGTTGTGCCGCTGCTGTAAGGTTCGCTGCCGCCTCTTCTCCTATCTTAAGGACGCGCTTTATCTTGGCATGGTCTCGCAAGTTCAACTGCCTTACGACACGCTCAGCAGTTTCTCGATAGATTTCTTCTGCACCGTGGAGCACAAACTCTACAACACCTTGTGCCATGTTGGTCCGTTGTTCAAGTTCTGCTATCGTCTGTATCAATAGCAAAGACTGCTCTGCCGGAATGGCCTCGCCGGCCATAGCCTGCTTTACAATGGTGTCAAACTGTTCTTGGGTAATCATGCCTGTTCCTCCTCGGTGTCAGGTGTTGGGTCCACAAGGTCGCCAGTGGGGGCGGCGTTCGTCAATAGGCGAACAAAGTCATCCCATCCAAGGACAACTACAATGCGCTCGCCCTCTACAGGCTGGCGCAACTTCTTTCCGTGGACTCGAACAAGTCTCTTCCACACTACAACCACAGGGTCACCACCCGCCTTGCGGCGGGCCTTGCCCAGAATCTTCTGGACGTTCAGGCTGCTGGTGGCCTTGCACTCCACCACCCAACGCTGTGTCGGGTGGTCAAGGTATGTTTCGACGTCGCCCTCATCATATGCTCCGCCTTCTGCAAGGCGTCGCGCTGGAATACCGAGCGCGTTGAGCGCTTTGCGTGTCCATGTTTCAAAGGCTGTGCCTTGTCGTTTATTCTTGTTCATCATTCCTCTTAAGGGTGTTTAAAATGTTGACGACCTTGCCCCCTTGCGCTGAACGCTCGTGTGCAATCTCATCTTGTGGTATGTAGCCTCGTAGCATTTCTGCTATCCATACGCTGTCTACGAGTCTTGACTTAAGTAAGGCAACACCCCTATCAACGCGGGCTTTAACTGTCTTGTGGTCTATGCCAAGAATCTTGGCTGCTGCTCTGAAGGTCTTGCCTTCCAGATGGACGAGATGTACAGGCTCACGAAGTTCTTCCGGTAAATCTTGTACAATCTTCTCCATGACTATTGCCAAGGTGTTATAGTTGTCGGTCTCCTCGGCAAAGTACTGGTCATGGTGAACAAGCGCATCTCTTATAGGTGCGATGTTATCCACGCTGGCTGGGTCGAACGACCAGTTCTTCTTGGAGCCACCTGTCTGCATCTTGCTCATAGTGTACTCCCGTTCTCTGGATAGAAGTTTCCGCTCTGCGGATTCTTATCGTTCTTGTAAAACCCGCTGCCCTTGAACAACACACCGACTGGGCCATAGACTTTGTTCATCTCCTTTTCGCACTTAGGACAGGAGATTGGTTCGTCAGGTGCATGGATAGAGCGTTCAACTTCTTCCCATGTCTGGCATTCTCGGCAGTGATAATCGTACTTTGGCATGGCTACACCTTCTTCTTCCTACCCTTGGCGGCTTTCGTGGAAGCAAAAGCATCGGTTGTCTGGCGCTCCAACAACACACTGACTGGCACAATCCATGCTGTCTTAGGGTTGCGAGTATCGGCATCCAATGTAATCTCCTCTACTCCCTCTTGTGAGATAGCCCACATGACGGTCTCAAGGTCACAGAACAAAACCTCGTTCTGCTTTTGCAAATAGATGCCGTAAAACACAGGCATGATGGTGTCCCACCATGTCAGGGCCTCCGTCTTTTCTTGCTTGAAGATGACGGTTTCACCGTCACTTCCCTGCACCTCGATGAACCGGCCCCATCCTAAGAAGTCAGGGGCATGTCGGATTTCTCTGGTCCATGTGGTGTGCTGTGCACGCTTGGTGCTAACCCTCTTGGGGCCAAACTCTACAACAGGTCTGTCCATGGCTGCGAGCACTTGGGTTACTTTCGATTCTGCCAAATCGCCAGCCAAAGAGTTTTCACCGTAGCGGTCCATCCCTTCGAGTTCGTGGTATCTTCCTTGCATTTTGTCACCTCCGTGTACTTGGTTATTGTTTCGTACAACCTTTGTTCAGGTGCACGGTCATCGAATAGTTTTGGTTGGTAGTAGCGTTCCATTAGAACGGGTCCCTCCCCCACTGGAAGTCTGATTGCTTCTTGCGATACACGCCAGTGGGACGGTAATCGCCATCATGTGGCAAGAGCACTGCACTGTGTCCGTACTGAGACAGGACGAACTGGCGCGGGGCTGGTGTCTCTGCATCCTTCATCTTCTTTGGTGCAAAAGTAATGATGTTGCTGTTCTCATCTTTCTGCATCATGATAGATGTATCGGCTGCACCACGCAAAGAGGTAGAGCCACGCTCACGCGTACCTTCTACACCTGAGTGGTGAACCACAAGGACAGTAGCACCAGTGGCTTGACGCACACGCTCACACACATCAACGGCCATGCCCATGTCCTTTGCACTGTTCTCATCACCACCAACCATGGCTCGTGCCAAGGTGTCAATGACTACAAGCCGCAACGGTTCATCGCTGGTGTTAGACAAATACTCTGCGGTGTTGATAAGCATGTCTGCTTCTTTCTCCTCCAACAGATGCACTGCGCGGGGCAGGATGTGCAGGTTCTGGTCCAGCATCTCCTTACTTGCGTCGGAGTGAGCAAGGCTCCAAGCCTCTTCACGCCATTTCATCCCACGAAGACCCTCGCCTACGGCGATTAGAACCTGTCCTCGCTTGGCCTGAGCACCGTGAAAGGTGTAGCCGGAAGCGATAGAGCAAGCAAGGTCCAACGCCGCGAACGATTTGGCGGCACCTGGCGCACCGAAGAGTACTGCGAACGAATCTGCCGCCAGCACCTCGGGCACGACCCATTCTGGGTCCGGCATCGCATGCAACTCCGCACGCGTGAGGAGTTTGAAACGGGGGCGTTCCTCCTCCACCATTGGGTCCTCCTCGAAGTTGCGCTCGATTGCTCGCATTATTTGTGAACGCGGCTTCGGCTTCTCCTCCTCGGCTCTCTCCAAAGTTACTGCCCACAAGTCCTCATCCATGAGTCCGTCGGTGTACACATTATTGTTCTCATCTGTCGTCATCATCTTTCTCCCCTCCGTTGGGAATGTTGATACTGAACTCGACGCCACGGGCCTCGTCGGTCAGGTGCTCCCAAGCGGTGTTATCAATCCACTGCTCGGGGTATGCTGAATGCATCCACATCAGACATGAGGTGGCCACATGTCCAAGGTAGGTAATGGTCGTAGACACATCTTCCGAATCATCATCTTTTCCAATGACAAGGGCGATGCGGTTGGTTTCAAGCAAGGCCTGAATGAGGCGCATAGCGCTGTGCTGGATGAACGCAAGATGGTTTCCGGCAATGCGATAGCGGCTCAACAAGTCCTTGTGCAAAGAGACAAACTCTTCGCTGCCCAACTCGATGTCAGAGAGGTGAGCATAGAGGGTGGCGTGTTCCCACGCCAAACCCTCAACGCCCTCTTGAATCTCGTCTTCGTCCGGTAGGTCCGGCACAAGTAGCAAGTCATGCACCATGTCAGGCCTCCAACTTGACGCCGTTGAGCGCCCCGTATTTGAGCGCAGCATCTGCTTCTTTCGTAAGCCAGATGTACAGGCTGCCGTTGGAGTTGAACTTGACACGGGCAATCGCTTGGTTTGCGATGTCGCCAGAGACAAAAGACTGTGCATCTTTTGCAATCTTGACAGCGGCCACACATCCGTTAGGAATGCCAGCCTCCAAGCCTTTCTGTCCTGGGCGGTTGTCCCACACCTTGAATGCATCAGGGTTGAGTCCGTGGTTGCGGAGCCAGCCAGCGACCTCGCCTTCCAACTGGGAAGTCGGGTATGATACAGTGGTGATGAAACGAAGTTCGCCATCACCGAACTTGGACGGGACGCTCATCCACTGTGCGCCACCCTGCGGTGCAGGAGTTGCGCCATTGGCGACAGCGACTGTGGCCTGTGGGCCAGAGAACGCTGGTGCGACCGTGCCTGCGGCAGCGGCTGGTGCTGGTGCCGGACTTACGGCATGAACGGAGACAGAACCCTTGGGCGTATTTGCAATCTCTTCGCGGACTGCATCGACAAGGTTCTTCGCCTCGGCCAGAACTTGGTCGCGGAGAACATCCACCATGTTGGAGCGACGGACAACTGCTTCGCCGTCATTGACGCCGTGGCCGAAGTCGTAGGTCTCTTCCAACTTGATGAACGCATCTGCGCCAAGTGCCTTGGTGCTCAGCGTGATTGACACAGACACGGAGCGAACTCCTGCGGTGTCAGTGATGATGGCCACATCATCTTCGATGTGGTATTGCGATGCCGCCTCTGTGTTGGCGGACTTTTTGGTGTTGCTCATATGTACCTCCTGTGGTCTCGGGTTATGCAACTATGCAAGACTGTCCTATGGATGCGGGTCATTTGGGGACAACCCGCTTTCGTACAGTGACTGGCCGTCCTGCGTATTCACCAGTCACCATACACTTGTGATAGTGCGGGCACCATGTCTCACTGCACAGTATCCACGACGGATTGCGTGGAAACTGGTCAGCCAAGACAATGGCTTCCGCTTCTCGAATCTTCTGCCCTAAGACAGCAACATCTACAAAGTCAGGGTAAACGCTCACGCGCTTCGCGCATTCGCCACCAGTTCCTGGCTTCACTATGGTGTATGTCATCTCGGGGAAGTAATCAATCGGTTCGGGAAGAATGTCAGAGAGTTGTAAAGCAATAGCATACATGGTTGCTTGATGCCTCTTGCCCTCACCGTCATCCTTCCATCGGCTCATAGAACCTGCTGTCTTAAGGTCGACAAGTTTGTAAAGACCTGCCTCGTCTTTGTACACAGCATCAATCCAACCTGCGATAGGTAGTGCGCCCTCAACAAGGGGAACACGAAAGTAAGGTTCAATAGCAACCGGCTCGAACTGCATCACAAAGTCTCGGTGCGACATTGACTTGTCCTTCATCTTCGTCTTCCACCAGTGCTTGATGCCAGCCTCGGCCTTCTCGTGCAACTCGTGCTCATCCTCACCCAACTCTGCAATAGCGGCCTCAACCATGGCGTCGATGTCAGTGCTCTTGCCAACCATTCGGTTCTTCTCATGCAACTCTACCGCTGCGTGAATAGATGTGCCAACACGGGCGGCTTCGCCGCTCGGGTCAGGCAAACCAAGTTCGTAAGTCAGGAACCAACGCCTTGGACAATCGTGAATGGTGGACAAGGTGGACTGGTGCCATGCTCCCTGCCGTGCCGATACTGCGTCATCTTGTTTGACGGTCACACCCCACCCCCTGGGAGTGGCATGTATGGTGCCCACGCCTCTGCGATAGCATCAACTACGTACTCTTCTGCCAAGTTCAGCGCTGCGCGCGATGCCTTCACAGCACCCTCGTCAAGGGACTCCACGATGTCGTAAGACAGTTGTGTCAAGGATGCCAAAGCAACATGCACCAACTCGTGCACGATGGTGTTGCGCTGCTCCTCTTTTGGTAGTTCATCCCACTCCTTGCACAAAGACAACTTCGCATGGCGCTGCCCATAGGTTGGTTCGATTTCGGCAAGGCACCCTTCGCTCGCTGGGTCAGCCGTCTCCTCAATCACCCAACCACCAAGGCCCATGGCCACAGCAATCTTGCGGGTGTACTCAACGGTCGTTTCCTTCTTTGCCATCACGCCCACCCCACCAAGTATGCCAGTGCCACAAGTGCAAGCACACCCCATGCTGCGGCCTTCACCGATGCATCAACACCCTTCTGTGTATTGCCATCTGCCTTACGACAGGAATATTGTGCAAAGAATGCAAGGGCCAAGAATGTAATCAACAGTACTGCGCTCACTTGTCCCACCTCCGTCTGCGGATAATCCGGTAGCCATCACCCTCGATGGTAATCAAGACATACAAAGCAAGCATGACCAACCCAACACCACACAAAATCAAGATGGTCTCCAAGGTCTCGTCGGACTGCTTCGACAGCCACTTACTAAACATTTCGATAGGGGTCATGACTGCCTCCATGTTTGACGGGCACGCAAGATGGCCTTGATACGGGCCACCTCTGCTTCATTGCCTGCTGCGATGGCATCCACCATGGCCTGTGCAAGTCCCACCATTGGGTGCTGCGCATTCACGATGCTCTTGTACTCACGGTTCGCAAGTTCAGTACGCTCGATGGTCATTGTGCAACCTCCCCGATTTCAACAAGGACTTCACGGGCCTTCCGCATCAGTCGGTGTGCCTGTGATTTGGACAGGTCAGATGTGGCCGCAAGTTCACGAACGCTCCAACCCTCACGCACTGCAATGATGGCGTCATCCAACACCTTGTCTTGGTATGCTGTCGTAAGTCCAAGAAAGTTATCGATGGCCATGACAGTGTTCTTGCCGACACGGGCGGCACGGGCTGCCTCTCGGATGCCACGGCCTTGGGACAACATGCGCCCCACGGTTTGGATGGCCTCAATCGGAACCTCGTTAGTCCGGCGGGTCGGGTCCTGCAAGGACCTGCCATCCAGTATCAACCGGATGTCGCGCTCGGGTAGGCGGTCGTTGCACACGATGGCGGTGATAGCCAGCGACAATCGTGTGCGGTCAAGGTCGGGCAACAGGGCTGCAAGGTAGCGCAAGTGTGCGCGGCCAGTGCGAACCGTCATGTCATCCAGTTCATCGACAGCGGTGTGCAAATCGATGTATCCAAGGCGCCGTAGTTCTTTGACAACGGGTGCCTCGGGGTCGTATGGTGCACTGCTTCTGTGCTCCAATAGTTTATCCAACATAATGTACCTCCTGTGGTCTGTGGTCGTTGGTCTTGATTACTGTCCGGATGGGTAGACAGAATGCAAGTAGGTTGCGTGTGACATTTGTCACTTCTGTCCGTGGTCCGGTAACCGGTAACTGGTATCCGGTACGGCACCTGCGGTGCCGTCCGGTAACCGGACTACCGTTGACGGTCCGCTGTATGTGGGTCATGTCGGGACATTGTGCCTGTTTCCCCCACGATTGCACAAGGCGTGTGACTTTATTCACACTAACGGTAATGTCAAACACCGTATACCCCCTGCAAACATTGGGTTTCCTGCCTTACGACAGATGGCAACCGCCTCTCGATTTCTCGCTTTACACAGTAACCAAGAATGGCCCCCCTTGTGGGGGGACCATCCGGTTTCCTTTGTGTAATCACCACAGGTCCTCGGGAACATCGTCCCCAAGTTCAGTGGCGGGCATCTTGATAGATGAGATGGCTGCGTATACCAAGGCATCGACCTCCTCCGCTTTGCGGGTTGTGCCGTAAGTCCGTTCGATGACGCCCTGCGTCTCGTGGTATACACCTTCCGCCTCATAACGCAACTCGTTGCGCTCTTCCTCGGTTGATGCCCTTGCTGCCTGCTCTCGCAATGCGACAGCGTGGCGTGTCATATCAGCGATAACCGTGGTGGCCAGCGTGTCCAACTCAAATAGGTGGAATGCTGCCTTGCCTCGGTGTTGTCGTGGTTTGGTGTTGTCGTTGTCCGACATGGGTATCTCCTTTGTTGCTTGTATTGTTACACCGTGGCCGACGGTGTGGCGGGGAACGTTGGCTCCCATGGGAACAGTAGCGGCACACACACCAACCACCACTGTTCCCGTGGCAACCAGCCCCCCTTGCGGGGGACGGGTCCCTGCTGTCTTACGACAGACTTCCATTGATTTGTATATTGAGTTGAGCGATAAACCCATCCAGTATCTGTCCGATGATTTCGGCTTCTGCCTGTCGGTACTCTTTACGGGACGGGAACTCCCTGCCCTCCAAGTCCATGCGTGCTCGCTTGCGGGCCAGTGCATAGACCTCGTTGGCTTTTGCTGTGGTTGATATCACGATACCACCTCCCATGAATGTTCTGTCGGGCGAACCGTGGCGGCCTTGCCAGTGGCAACAAAGTCCCACCGTTGGCCGTCAAGCCAGTTGTCGAACTCGTCAAAGTCCTCCTTGGTCCAAGTGCTCGTGTTCACGAACACCAAGTCCTCGGTGTATCCAAAGTTACCGTCAAGGGATACATACAATCCATAGTTCTTGTCGTAAGTCATGACAACACCTCCACTGCCTTGCGGGATAGTTCGTCCAGTTCGTACAGACCAGATTGTCCAAGCGACATGAGTTCGTCCTCGATGAGATTTGCAATGCGGCTGTTCTCCGTATCGTCCTCGTCGTAGCACTCGATGTCTTTGATGATGATTTCGTAGCCGTTGGCCTCTCCCTCGTAGATGAGTTCGATGGTGACCAATGCACCACGGTATGTGAGGCGCACCTCACGGGACCAAGTGATTGGTTCCTCGTGCGTTGCGTCGATGATTACTACTTTGTGTAGCATGTGTATGTCTCCTGCCCTCTCGGGCTGTTGGTGTCCTTTCGGACTGCTTGCACACAGGTCCGCTGTGTGCGCCGGTTGCCACAAGATAGTCCGGTGTGGCCACGGTTTTGCAAGTAGGTTGTGTGTGAACTTTGTCACACATCATGTCTTACGACACAACCTGTATTTGGTGCCTCCGTTTGGCAATCGTCTTGCCGTTGTCGAACTGCACCTTCCATACCAGTCCGCCATCCCATCGGGATGGTCCGACGGCCAGCACTGTGGCCAGCCAGCCGGAACCGTATCCCTTTCCGATGACGCGCACCCTGCTCCCTGCTCGGGGTCCAAGGTCGGGCTTGATGCTGCCGTAAGTCATGATGCCACCTCCACAATCTCGATGTCCAGCATGTCGGCCTCGGACTGCAAGGCCAGCGCTCGCTTGCGAAGCACCTCGGCCTGCTTGCGAAGGCGGTCCTGCCTGCCCCGTGCCAGTTCCCTGATGAGGTCCTGCACAACCTCCCAACCGTGCTCGTCCAGGTCATAGTTGGCGTTGGCGTCGTGGGTCTCGCACATCTCCTCGGTGTCGATGCCCCATAGGCTCTCGCTTTCCTCGGTCGCGTCGTCGTGGACGATGATGCCCACCCACCACAACCGTTCGGTTGCTACCTTACGACACAACTCGTCGGTGATGCACTCGTCGTCGTAGTCGTCCAGTGATGCGCACTCGTCGTGTCGGATTTCGATGCGCACCCAATCGGGGACCTGTCGGTTCTTGTTCTTGTCGTAAGTCATCACTCTACCTCCTTGTTGTATCGGATGGTAATGGACTTGTGGCTGTTCTCGGGTATGGTCACCGTAAATCCCTCGGCCATGAGCGCTCGGGCCACGGCCACCAGGAACTCGCCCTCGGGCATGCTCTCGTTCTCCCATCCAAGGTATTCGGGCCAGTCTCTGTGCCAGTACGATGAGAACATGCGGCGGTCGTTCATCTTGCCGTCAATCCGAAACCCGAAAACGGATGGCGTCTGTTGTGCCTCGGTATTGTTGTCGTAAGTCAGGAACTCTGCGCATGACCTGCAACATGTTGGTTGCGACATGTGGAACAGGATGCCCTGCTCTGCCAGTCGCTTGCCAGCGCGGTGGAATGCCGCGCGGGTTGTGGTTGGTGACACTGTCTGTGCCTCCGTATCTGTCTGTGTGTCCATTTCATACCTCCGTATGTGTGTGTGTTGGACTTGCCACCTGTTGGACGACGGTGGCCCCCGTTCGTGTGCCGTGTGGTCTTGAACCACCGTGGCCCTTGGCCATCGGCACCCCCTGTATTGTCCGGACAGGGAACCGTTTGTCAAGTAGGTCAGGTGTGGTACCCGTCACACCTGCCTACCTGTCGTAAGTCAGGACTTTGTCACCCCCTCTACCTGTCGCTTGTCTATCATTGCGGCGTGCATTTGTAGGGTGAGTACCGCGTCCAGGATGTTGTTGCAACAGGCCCACAGGGTCAGGCCGTTCCGGCCAGCGCGGACCTTGATGGCCGTGCCATCGGGTTGTTCTGCCGTAAGACAGGAACCACCCCGATTACCCACTATGGTGTATCGGATACCCGTCGCACCGTGCGCTGTGTAGGTTGCGCTTGGCGCCTCTGTCCATATCATGAGCGCACCTCATACTGTGTGCCGCATGTGTTGCAAGTAATCCCTTGTGCAAGGACCTCACGCGATGCGCGCACCTTGTTGCCGCAATCGCATACGGCGCTTGGGTTGTTCTTGTCGCGTGCGGGTTTCTTGGTTGCGGGTTGCGTGATGGCGGCGGCCTTGATGGCCGCGTCAAGCGTGGCGATGATGGCCTTATGGCGTTCCGCCGTTTCGTCCGTCACCGTTGTCTTGGCGTACCCGTAGCGGCCCATCTGTTCCACGGCAAGACCGAACAGTTCGGCGGCGGCCTTGTACTTTTTGTTATGGCGTTGGTTTTGGTCACAGTCCATGATGCCGCGTGCGATGTTGGCGCCGTGCGCCGCCTCATGCAATACGGTGCCGAATACATCGCGCGCACCGCGTGCAAGGTTCTCACCCGATACCATGACCTCTAAGCGGCCTTGGCCGTCGGCTTGCCATGTGTTACCCGTGGTGATGTGGCCATATGATTTCTTGGACCGTTGCACCGTGATGATGACGGGCGGCAAGGTGATGCCGTTTTCGGCGGCCACCTTTTCGGCCTCATGCCATGCTTGGTGCAAGGCGTCGATTGTGGGTGCCAATGTGGCATCCGTTGCTGTCTGTGTGTCCATGTGTGTTACCTCACTGTGTGTGTTGGACTTGTTGCATCGGGTCCGCCGATGCGCCGGTGTTATAGACTGTCCGGACCTACCTACCGTTTGTCAAGTAGGTCCTTACATTCTTACCAAGATTTTACCTTTGCCTTTCGGCTTGGCTTGTCTTGACATGTAAGACTGTCCGGACTTACGGTGCATTTGTCAAGTAGGTCCCCAAGATTTTTGTGTGACATATTTCACACCTAACCTACTTGACAGGGGGTCTGTTGGTCCGGACTGTAACAAGGTTTGCCTGTCCCCCGATGGCCTGTACAGGTAGAGTGCACCCAATCGCCCGCACTCTGGCCAACCTGGTAACAGTCCGGACCCGTTGCCCCGATGCAAGCAGGTGACCTGTGACATGTGTCACACCTGTTTCTTGCATAATCATGCATACCTGTGCATAGTTATGCATATGCATAGTTATGCAAGTGCGTGCATACTTATGCATGCTGTCGTAAGACAGGACCCCAAGCACCCCCGCCCCCCGCCCCTGTCCCCCGCCCCCGACACAGGCACCAGACAACAGGGCAACAGGCAACACGGCAACCGGCAGCAGGGCCCCCTGGCTCCCCCCATGCGCGCGCGCTCATATATATATACTGGCCGAGCGGTATTTTTTGTTCGATTTTGGAGGCGGACACGGCAAACCGCGAACTACGGACATACGGCGGACTTATAGGGGGTGTACAGCGGAAACTGGTGGTGTGATTTCCGCTACACCCAAGTGTCCCAAGTGCGACCCTGAAACTACGGTTCTGGCCCCCTGGGAACCTGCTGTATACCCTCAGGGTGTGACTCTTGTCACAGTGGGGAAAAAAATTCCCCACTCGCGGCTATATATAAAGCCCAGGGAACGGGGTCCGGTTACCGGTAACCGGAATCGGCCCCCTAAAGGGGCCGATACGGAGTCCGGCTACTGGTTACCGGAGTCTGTCTGTTGGGTGCGGTGTGTCACCCCCAACGGTGAGCACTGTGGTCATATGCTCTCGGCCCATGCCGTTTGCTGTATACCCTAACCACGAGGTGCAGTATGTTTAAACCAGTCAACGAACAATGGGACGCATTCATTCTTTGGTCGTTGAAGCCTGTCTCTGAACGAGGCGGCATTGACACCGAGACTGCGTGGGCGACGAAGAATGGTCTCACGACGCGCACATTGCGCCGCTGGAAGGCTCTACCAGAGTTTATTGAGCGCAAGGCTGAGTTGGAGGCTAACGGCCCCGCAGAGGCCCCTACAACGCCTCCTACGGCCCTTCCAGAAGGTGATGAGGGCGACTACCGCATTGTGAAGGCTGCGCTCGTAGAGGGCGCTAAATCGGGCAATCCAAAGTATCTGGACTTGTACTTCAAAACTTACGGCAAGCCGTTCGTAGAGGAGGAGGCCGCGAGTCGTTCCCTTGACTTAGCCGGCATGGACCTGGAGGACCTGATTGGCCAGGCACTGGTGGCGGTGGGGCCTGATGTAGTGGCTGAGAAGTTGCGTGCTATGGGGTGGCAATGCGAGGCCCCGTGATGATTACTGTCTTGCATGCTTTCAACGAGAACCCTGGCGAAGGTCAGCAAAAGCACATGCAGTACTGGTACGGTGCTGTCAGGTTGGAGCATGAGGATTTTGATGGTGATGCCCCTATCGTATGTTGGTGTGGTGGGCGCTGCCATAAGTTGAGCGATAAGGTTGCGGTTGTGTGGCATCTTGATTATTGGCCGACGATGCATAAAGCAGAGGAAATCCAAAATGACTAACAAGCGCGAGAAAGAACTGAACCGCCTGTGGGTCGAGTTGGAGTGGCGCCGTTGTGCGCAAGATGAGTCCTACTTCATCAACAACTATGTGTGGATTCCGTCGATGGAGGACGCAAGGGGCAGAACCAAGTTCCATTTGTTCGACTACCAAAACGAGTTGCTCGATTTGACTAAGACTAACCGCTTCGTGATTGCGCTTAAAGCCCGTCAGATTGGGTTCACTACCCTTGGCATGGCCCATGCGTTGTGGCTTGCCTTGTTCCGACCTGGTGCAACCATCCTGATTGTTTCAGAAACTCAGAAGTCTTCGAACAAGAACCTGGCCCAGGCCCGCTTGGCGTACCAGTTTTTGCCGGCTTGGATGAAAGAGCGTGGCCCGAACATCAAGAACGACTCGTCTACGGGTATTTCGTTCGAGTTTAACGACGGCATGGTGTCAAACTTGAAGGCCAGCCCTGCTACGAACGGTGTGTTCGCGGGTGAAACCGCTACTTTTGTGCTGTGGGACGAGGCCGCCCTTGTCGAACCAGCCAGTTTGCAGGAAGATGTGCTCCGCACACTGCTCCCGACGACGGACGCGGGTGGCTCGATGATGATTGTGAGCACCGCGCGAGGCGCGTACAACCGTTTTGCGAAGACTTATAGGGCCGCACAGAAGAAGGAAAGCCAGTTTGTGTCGTTCTTTAAGCCTTGGATGGTGTCTCCGTTCATGAAATGCGGCACACATTGCAACTGGTGTAGCGGTGACGACGGTGAGAAGACCCCGTGCCGCCAGAAATATGACCTGAAGCGTCGGGAATTCGCTGACCAGCCGTGGAGATTCTTCCAAGAGTACCCTGAACAAGAGGAAGAAGCGTTCAGAGAGTCAGGCCGTCCCCGTTTCGTGGGCTTGCCACCAGAATCTGAGTACCAGGCCTACCCGTTTCGCGGTGATTTGGTGTGGCGCACCGATTCTACCATAGGTTTCGAGCCAGACCCGAACGGTCCGCTGCATTTGGCGACCTTAGAACCAGACCCGAAGGGATTTTACGTGATTGGGGCCGACCCTTCGCAAGGTGTAGGCAACGACTACGCCACCGCGCACGTTATGACCCTCGATGAGGAGGGCATTCCCGAGATTGTGGGGTACTACCACAGCAATATCATCCACCCAACCGAGTTTGCCGCGTCTTTGGACCGGATGGGCCGGTTTTTTTCTGGTCGTGAGTGGGCTGCTAAGTTGGCTGTGGAAGACCAAGGTGGTCAAGGAGCCCTTCCTATCAACGAACTGCATAAACACCTTGACTATCCAAACCCTTACGTTCACACTGCAGCCGGCCAGCGCAAATCAAGGGGCACACGCCTGTTTGCGTTCCCTATGACGGTTGATAGACGCCGTGCCGTGATTGACCGGCTCGCCAAGTATCTGGTGGTGCAAGACAAAGACACGATTTTGCAAGGAGTGCACCCTGCCTTGCGTGTAGAACTTGGACAGTTCGTAGCCCAAGAGACCGCGAACGGCAACATTCGCTATGCCGCAGATGTTGGGTGCCACGACGACTTGGTAATGTCGCTTGCCATTGGTCTATGGGTGTTGATTGAAGAGTATACCGAGGCCTCCCCAGACGCGGCTATAGTTGAGGATGTTGTTTGGACCCCCAAAACCACTATCAACATCGCGAAGTTCCGTGAGGACCGCGACGAGATGAGAGCGAGGGAGGAAGAGCAGCAACGCCAGGCGATGGAATCATTCGTCATGGCAACCGAATTGATTCAGACACCAAGGAGTTATCGTGGCAGAATATAAAAGCACTTACACATTGAAAGACAAGCAGGCTGCTATTCGCGACGCACTCCGTCGCATGGAGCCGGCGCATGAACACTGGCGTATGCTCGAAGCCCTGTACCGTACCGGCGCCCAGCGTGAACTGACTCAGATTGACTTGAACCGTATTTTGCCTTTCCCTATCCCTGGCTCGTTCCTTCGAACCGTGAACATGCTTCTTCCGCACTTGACGTTGCTCATCAACTCGATTGCTGCACGCGACCCGAAGTTTGTGGTGACCCCTGTTGATGGTGACCCTAACGTTGTTGAGCGCAATGGGTCAGTTGCGAAGGCTGTGCTTGACTACTACTGGCGCCGCGCCGATGCCACGAGCGTGTTGCGCGATGTGACTCAAGACATGGTGATTCTCGGCAACGGCTTTGCCAAGGTTGGCTGGGCCTATACTGAAAGAACTGTTGACCGCGCTTCTGAGGATGTGGTGCTCGACGCCCAGACGATGATTAGCGAGGCCACTGCTGCTGCCTATGAAGTTGGCTTGCAAGTGGATGAGACTGTGGTAAAAGAGATTCTTGATGCCGTCGCTTTGACTGAGCAGATGGTTGAGCAAGATGAGCCGTATGTTGAGTACGTGTCTCCGTTCGACATGTTCCTACCTGCCGATGCCCGCCGTATCAATACTGCCCGCTGGGTCTGCCAGCGCATTCGCCTCCCGCTTGAGGAACTGCGCGCTAACCCAATGTTCAAGAAGTCGGCTGTGAAGAACCTTAAGGCCGATACCAACTATGCTGACCGCAACACGATGGACCAGTACGAGATGCGCTCTGAGGGTTTGCCCGAGGCATTCTTGTACGGCACAGTGTTTGAGTTCTACGACATGAAGTCACGCACCTTGTGCATCTTCCAACTCGATGCCGAAGAGGCCTTGTTCGAAGGTGAGATTCCTTACGCCTACCGCTTCTCGCCGTTCGTGCACATGCGCAACTTCTCAGACGGTGGCTCTACCTGCTGGGCGTTCGGTGACGTTGAGAACGTGGCCGGCATCCAGTTGATGGTGAACGAAATCATGGTTGCTGAAATCAACGACCTGAAGCGTGTGGGCAACAAGTACTTCATCAACAAGAAGGTTCTGACCCCAGAATTGTCCAAAGCACTTGCTGAGAACCGACCTGACCAAGTGATTCCTGTTGACCTTCCTGGCAACGTGGGCATGCAGGAAGTTTTGCAACCAGTGCAGCGTCTTGCTACGCCGGCTGACAACTATGTCATGGAAGACAAACTTCAAGGCTACATGCAGCGCATCTTGGGCATCACCGACTTGCAGGCCGGTTCGCTCCAGTCCGCTTCGCGTGTTCCGGCTACGGCTGCCGCCGCCCTTGAGGGTGCCACCACGACCCGCGCTCTTGAGAAGATGACGAATGTGGAGAAGGCTGCACGCGAGATTGGTACTCGCATGTTGGCCCTCTGTCAGCAGTTCATGGCCGAAGACAAGGCGATTCGTATCGCTGGACCGAATGCCCCAATGTGGCTCGAAGTGTCTCCTGACGACATCGATGGTGAGTTCTCGATTGAGGCTGAGGGTGGCTCAACGCAGGCTGTAAACCCTGCAAGCCGTGCTCGCCAAGGCCTTGAGATGTTGAATGTGATTGTTCCTGCTCTCTCACAACTTGGTTATGACCCTGAGCCAACGCTGCGCACAGCGCTGTCGTACATGGGTCTCAACCCTGACCACATGTTGGTTCGCCCACAGCAACCACCGATACAGCCTGGTATGCCACCGATGGGTCCAGAGATGGGTGGGCAGTTGCCGCCGGAACTGTTGCAGATGATGCAGCAAGGCGCACCAGTCTCGCCTGAGATGAATAGCCCGATGATGCAAGACCTTGCCGGACTCGGGGGTGCTCCTGTACCTGCCGCAGGTACGGGGGAGGTGATGTTGTGATGGATAAGATGACGAAGATGGCCGCTATCAAAGAGATGGCCAAAGAAGAGAAGTCGGAGAAGTACACAGAGGTCGAACCCCATATGGCAAAGTGCCCCAAGTGTGGGCATGAGTTCATGATGGGCGAGGACGAAGAGTACGAAGACGAGGAGTAGGCCATGGCGTTGTTGTCTGGTACTGCTGCCCAAGTCGCCTTGGACCTTCTTAGGTCTGGCCGCGCCTTTGAGAAAGATGGCGTTAAGATGTTCGAGCGCGCCCTCAAGGCCACCCAACGCGGACAGGTTCCCGAGGGTGCGGTGTCGGAGTTTCGTAAACTAATTGATGGTCTACAGGCTGAGGCCATTCAACGAAGAATAGTGGACAGCAGAGCAAGAAAACCTCAACGTAATTTTTCGAAAGATAGTGCAGTGCTCGCTCCTTGGAGTACCATGAGAATGGAAAGTTCATACATACCAAAGTCGGTAAACTATTGGACAAACTTTATAGTTAGAAATCCAGCAAGTAGGTTTGACCAAGATGCAGTAAACTGGTTTAAAATGGAGTCCGAAGTAGCCGACAAAAGAGCAGCAGAAACTTTACTTGAGGGACTTGCGCCAAGGTCCGCTGAATATTCTGAACCTGCATATATGAGACGACGCTCACGACAAAGCGCCGTAGAGGACCGGACCAACGCCACCATTGTCGAGGCACTGATGCGCTTGTTCGGGGAGAAGGGTCCAGTATGAGTGCTCGTGAAGAGGCTATTGGTAAACTCGCTAAAGTTGCAGACGATTGGGGCTGGAGCCCTTCCCAGATGAAACCAGGTGAGATTAGCGGTACAGAGTTTAATCGCAGACTCTCGGAACTAACTGGTCTTGGTGATGACGTTGACGTTATGGATAAACTCAGAGAGGCTGAGAGTATAGCCGATGGTGATTTAGGCCTCCGTCTTTCTCAAGAGTCTGATAATGCTTGGAGAGAATTAACTATTCTAAGTGATGCTGTGCAAAAACAAAGAGATAGGTCAAAGTATCCAAGTTTAAAAACAAGGTTTAAAACTATGGTTAAAGGGGCTTTTGAACCAGACGCGGTTTGGGATTTGGAGAGGTTCAAGATGATGGAAGACGCTGGAATACCACGAAAGTGGACTGGAAAAGTTGCAGATGCCATGGATAGGGCACCTGCTGGATTATTGGTTTACGACGGACAATATAACATTCCTATATCGGTGCAAAAGATTTCAGACTTAATGAGACCCATGACCAATGAGCAGCGTCAAACCTTCGTTAACCTGCTTCCAAAGTGGTCAGGAACTCTGGAAACGGCTGCTTCCGCAGCCAAAAAACTGTACCGCCGTTAGGGTGGGGAATTTTTTTCCCCACTAAGGGCTATATGTAGGGAGTATATTCCGTACTCTCACGAACAATCCCGAACCAAATCCTAAATGGGACACCTGGGTAAGGACTCGACACTGGAGGAAAACACCATGGAAAATCAATCGCTCACTGACATCATTCAGGAATCCCTTGCAGCACAGGAGCCGGAAGCCCCCGAGGCACCGGCCAACCAGGAGGTTGTGGAGGAACCAGATGACACCGAAGCCACAGTTGATGACCTGATTGCAGGTCTCGTTGACGAGGACGAGGAGGCACAACCCGAAGAGGACGCCGAGGAAGATGTAGCGGATGAGGACCCACGCTTGGACGAAACATACCAAGTGAAGGTTGATGGCGAGGTCGTTGAGGTTAGCCTCAAAGAAGCCCTTGCTGGATACCAGCGTCAAGCGGATTACACCCGCAAGGCTCAGGCTCTGGCTGCTGAGAAGCAGGAGTTCGAGCAGGCAGTATCGGAATACTCCGAAACTATCGGCTCTCTTCAGCAACTCGACGCCGCATGGGATGAGAATCCTGTGCAAGTGTTGGCCCACTTTGCATCCAACACTGAGAACCCCACACATGCTGTGGCGCTTCTAATCAAGGAACTGGCTTCGGCCAACCTCCTTGAGCAGGAGTTCCTGGACATGTTCGGGATTACCAGTGATGTAAAGCAGGCCTGGGGCAAGGAGTCTGAGGTAAGTAATCTGCGTCGCAAGGTTTCAAAGTCTGAAGAGGCTGAGAACCAGAGGCGTGCACAGATGGAATACGAGGCTGAAGTACAGAAAGCAATGCAAGAGTACGAAGGCCAAGTTGACCGGATTCTCTCGTCCGAAGGTTTGAAGTTGAATCAGACGCAGCGTGATGCGTTCCGCACTCGTCTCGCTCGGTATGCCTATGACAATGAGTTGACCAACCTTGAAGCAGCCTACAAGGCCCTCAAGTACGAAGAGACTCAGAAGAAGAAGCAGGCCGCAGCAAAGACTGCAGAGCGCGCCAAGCAGAAGAAAGCCGCCTCGGCTGTCGGGCGGTCTGGTGCAGGAGCCGCAGGTTCCCAGCCAGTAGTAGACGGCTCTGACTTGACGGCGCTTATCAAGCAGACGATGGGAGAACTCTCCCTCGACTGATGATAATCTCCTGACGGACAGACCAGTATTGAGCCATATTTAACAACCTCAGGAGGTAAACATCATGGCACTCGGTGACAACAACTTCACCCAACTTTTCACCAGCACGCTTCAAAAGTACGAGAAGCAGTTGGTGGACAACGTGCTCAAAGCACATCCAGTTCTGGACCTTTTCAAGGGACAGGCTAAGTCCAACACAGGCCGTGGCCTGGTTGTTCCGCTACGCGCGGCCAACCTGTCCGCTACCGGCTACACCGACGCTTCGGGCACGCACAGCACTTCTGTGTCGTCCGACATCCTCGGTTCCGCCGTGTACGAATGGGCCGACACCATCATCACCCCGTTCCGCGTCAAGCACCGCGACATTCTCCAGAACTCTGGTCCCGAGCAAATCGTGAACCTGGTCGAGGAATACGTCAAGGCTGCTTCCGCAGACCATGGTGACTTCATCGTGGCAGAACTCCACAAGAACACCGCAGACTTCGAAACCGGCAACCTCATGCCGTTGGACATGGTCTTCGGCAACGCTTCTTCGGACTCCTACTTCGATGGTTCCAACGCCGACTGGACTCCAGTTGGTGGCATCAACCCGAACTCTGCTGGTAAGTCCTACTGGGCTTCAAGCCGCTTCGAAATCGCAGACTCCGCCGCTGACGTGGTGGCTGCGTTCCGCACGGTGACCAACGACATCTACAAGAACTCACGCAAGCGTCCAAACGTCGCAATCGTGGGCTTCGATGTCTACGAAGAGTTCGAGGCTTACCTCGTCGAGAAGGGGCAGTACCAGTTGCTGCAGGGTGGCCAGGCCCAGACCCGCTTCACCTCGGTGAAGTTCGGGGACTTGGAAGTCCGCCTCGACCCAGATTGCGCTGACGACCGCGCCTACTTCTTGAACACCGACAGCCTGCGCTTCGCATACTGCTCAGGTGAGTTCATGAAGGCGTTCCCAGCACAGCCTCTCGAAGGCACCCTCGACACCGTCGTACCGCTCGCTTCGTCCCTCACTTTCGGGACCACCGAGCGTCGCGCGAACGGCGTCCTCATCCGCACCTACTAATCTTAGTAGAACCTCGGAAGGCAACGGCCTCCGCTCCCCAGTGGGGCGGGGGCCTTAGCCTTTATGGGGACAAGTTCCCCACTCACGGCTCTAAGTGAGGACTACACGGAGAATATATGAACCTTTCTGCACTTCGGCAACATGTACGGGACCTAACCGGCGTGTATTCCAGCGATGTGGTTTCAGACACCCTCATCAACACCTGGGTTAACGAGGCGTATAATGAGGTTGCCCGCGAGCGGGACTGGGACTGGCTGGAACAGACACACTCTGGGCTGGTGCCTGCCCCCGTTGCCGGCATTCACACGATTAACTTGACTAACGGCACCCGTCGTGTCCTGTCTGCGTACCTGATTAATGACAACGGACAGGTTGAGGAAATGTCTCAGGTGCCTGAACTTGACCACATCGAGAACGACGACCCTAAGGTTTCTTACGATGTGAACTTCTCTGGTGTGTTCCGTTTCACTCCAGAACAGCGTACCGACTTGACGGTAAAGATTCGCTACACTCGCACCAATGTGAACCTTGCCACGAACACGGATGTCCCCTCGTTCGATGAGCAGTTCCATGTGATGCTCGCCTATCGCGCCGCTGTCAAGGTGCTGCAGTTCTTGTCAGATGACACTCAGCGTGCAGAGACCTTCTTGAATGAGTACGGCGTTCTTCTGGCCGGCATGTACGACCTGTATGAACTTGACCACGACTCCCGCACCTTCCAACTTGGTGAGAATGGGCTTAACACGAGGAAGTACTTCCCCTGGTTCAGGCCAGAGTAGTAGGAGGGTAGCGTGAAAAAAGTTACCATCAACGACTTCTCAGGAGGCATCCAGGAATCTACTATTCCAGATGACTTCAGTGCGCGCCAATGGGCACAACTTAAGGGCATCATCCCAACTTCTGAGTTGAACTTCGAGAGCCAATGGCCAATGCAGACTGTCGGCTCATCCTTCACTGGTGTGCGAGCCGTGTATCCACTTGTCGCTACAACTGGAACCTACCTGATTGCCATCAAGACTAACGGTACTATCTGGTGGGCAAAGTCTCCTGCCGTCACCTCTGCATACACTGTCGCTAATGCCATATCGTGGACACAACTTACGACAGCAGAAAACAAAGATGCCTCTGGCTCGACCATCAATATCCAGTCAAACACTGACTACAAGTTCATCTGCACTATCCCGCTTCAAACCTACAAGTACGCCACCACTCCCGACCCTGCCGATGCTGATAATCCGAGTAAGGACAGCACGCCAGCGTTTGCGCTGACAAGCACGAGTGCAGTGGTGCTCAACAGCACGACCTTGAACGGTGCCGCTGATGGGGCCGGACAGCAGGTTGTCATTGTGTTTGTGGACACTACCAATGACTCATGCAAGGCCATCACATTCCCCAACGCCCGACGCATCCCCCTACACGATAAAGAGGAGGGTGATTTCATCAAGGCATTTGTTGGAGATGACACCTATGTGTCTGTGCCAAACTGGTTCACCGACACATCTCCATACAGGGCCATGCATCCGTACCTGTACTTGGATGCCGATGCTGCTTTGCTCCCTGGCACCGGCATCGTCCCGCGCAGCAACACTGGTGTATACCATCAGGGAATGCTCATGCTCGGAGATATTGAGTGGCGCTCAGACCTTGCTATCGATGTGCCCACCAAGACAGAGGTGTTCCTTTCCAGCGTGTCTGGTGTGAACGAGTTCGCTAACGATGAGTACCAGATTAACTGGCCTGCCGAGATTCCGTCTTTCTCCCGAGTCATCTACATCCATGACGGAAACGTTGCTTACTTCAAGAATGACTCGAACATGGTTGGCACGATTGTAAACTACAACATTACAAGCGGCGTGGCCACCTTTACTACCATTGAGGAACACGGATTCTTGGAGGGTGAGACGGTTGAGATTTCTCGCCTTGGTGCTCAGTACAACGGCACATTTGAGGTTAACGCTTCTCCAACAACCTATACATTTTCGGTAAATACAACCAAACCAGATACGTCGCCAGCGCCAGTTAACGTAAGCAACAAGGAAGCCAACGGCACTAAAGCAATCATTACAACCTCTACGAACCACAACTTCGTACAAGGAGATACGGTGTATCTCGACAGCGTAGACGCAGCATTAAACGGACTACATGTTATCAATAACATTGTATCTGGCACAGTGTTTGAGTTTGCCAGTGCGGCCACAATTGCATCTGCTGCTGCGACCGGTACGGCAGTATCACCATACGGTAGACCAGTGGTTAACGTAACCAATAAAGAGGCCAATGGAACCAAGGCAATCATTACGACCCAAGGCAACCACCACTTCTTGGAGGGCGATACTGTATACATCGCCGGCGTCGATGCTGCACTTAACGGCCTACACGTTATCAACAAGATTGTATCGGCTACGGTGTTTGAATATGCCAGCGGTGCAACCGTTGCATCCGCCGCCGCTTCTGGAACCGCCGTCTCGCCGGTTGGACGCGCCGTGTGCTACGATTATTTGAACTATGTTGGTGAGTATCAAACCATTCCTAACTCCTGGACCGACATTTGGGTTACCTCTGATGTGGCTGGAATGCAACTTAAGGCAGTGACCAACTTGAACACTGCCACTCACCTACTCAATGACTCGAACACTGGTCCGCATCGCAGCGCTGTGTACTTCAGCACAGGCGCAGACTTGGACATGTATGACCCTCGTGGTGTGTTGAATGTCGGCAAGACCGATGTGCAGGTTGTGGGACTGCATACGCTCGATGACACTTTGATTGCTATCACTACGGCTGGCTCACAGAACGACGGTGTGTACCGCATTCGCGGAAAGATTGAACGCCTCATTCAGTATGGTGAGGCCAGCGACCCTAACGCCGTCCGTATTGAACTGGTTCGTGGTGGACTTGGCGCACCTAAGCGCACAGCCAATACTTATAAGGCGTACTCAACCACATGGTCTGATGCTGGCGTCGTTGTATTCATTGACCGCCTCGGTGGTATCTGGTACACTAACGGCAAAGAATGCGACCGCTTGGACCGCTATGGCCCACTGCAACCAAAGGGTGCTACCGATGATGACCATGCCGCAGAACTTGGTAAGAACCTGTTCATCTGGAGAGACGGTCGCCTGCTGTGCTTGACTATGATGGAGTCTTCTCCTGATGGACGCAGTGGTACCGCATGCTGGACCGAGGTGAATGTTCCTACCTCTATCAGTTCAATGATTGGGGCTGGGCAAGAACTGTTCTTCGTGATGGGTGGGAAGGTGTGCCGAATGTGCGCATATGCCCCCGACACTGAGCGCGCTACTTACGATAACTCTCCTCTTACCATTACCGTGTCCACACTTACGGCAGGAGATGCCGCCAGCCACCTTCGCACCAACTGGCACAAGTTCGGCATGACCTTCTCAACCCCCACCAGTTGCACTGTGGGGACCGTCAAGGTCCAATCAACTGGTGCCTTGAATGTTCCAGGAGCGGTAAGCCTGCCAGATGTTCAGTATACCACCACCCTTAACCGAGCCTTTAGCAATAAAGGAATCATTGGGGAGTTTATGGTTAATGCCGGTATTGGCCCTCAGGCCATGTGCTCGGCCACCGTTACCTTTACCGGATATGTCCAACTCCAGTCCGCCTCGTTCTGGATTACGGGCAATACCCCTCGGATTGGCGACCAGTAGTTCCCCACTTGAGGCTTTTAGTAGGAGATTGATATGGCACCGAAACCAACACAGACTGCAGACCAGCAGGAAAGACAGCGCCAAGAGGCTATGCGCCGTTCTGCTGGCGGTAGCACATACCAGCCCTCGGCTGCAGATGTTCGTGCAATGCAGAATGCTGGTATGCAGGGAACCTTGATGACTGGTGGCGCCCCTCGTACAACTACAGTATCATCCGCATACCCACGGAATTACAGCGGAATAAGCAGTCCGCATTATCCAACCAATGGTATGGTTGCGCCACAGGCTCAAATGGGGACTTCCCAGGCTGGGCAGTGGTACTATGACCCAATGGCACAAGTTTTTATCAATAGAACTACAGGTCAGCGTCAGCGCAACTCTCCGTTTGTTTCAGCATCTATTCAGAAACCAGCCGCTAATCAAAACGCTAAGGCCTATACTGGTATAAGGTCAGCAGAAACCTGGAGTGGCGGAAGCAAGGTTGGCACTGGTGCTGGTTATGGTGGTGCAGGTGGCAAGGGTGGAAAAACCAAGATTGACCCAAACACTGGAAAGGCCCTTCCAAGTCTTCCTCCAGAACTTGAGCGTTGGTATCAAGAACAGTTGAGCCGTGCGCGAACCGAGGAAGAGCAGGCTATGGCAAATGCACGTCTTGCTCGCCGCGCTGCACTTTTGCAGGCCGCTGAGCAGCGTCGTGCCGCAAGGCGTCAGGCTGCTGGGCAGGCTGTGGATGTCGGTGCCGCTATGGCCGGCCTTGGTCTTGGCACTTCACCAGCCCTACTTGGTGCCGCTCTCGACCAAGTGTATGGTACTGGTGCCGCTGGTGCCCTGTCTGCTGAGGCTGCACGTTCAGCAGCCCTTGAACAGTTCTTGCGTGATGAACAATCCGTCATGGATACTGGACGTCGTAAGCGCACCGACCTTGATGACTGGCGCGCACTACAAGTTGCCGCACTTTCGAACGCAGATTTGGCTAAACTTATTCAAGGCTCACCATTGGGAGGTAGAGGATAATGTCAGACGCAAACATTTGGGGCTCGTCCCCGTACTTGCCAGTTCCGTATGTACCGCCTGGACTACCAGTTCGGTACACACCACCTGGTCCTCCAGTTCCTTACACACCGCCTGGATTGCCGGTTCGTTATATGCCGCCAGGACTGCCGGCAGTTATAAGCGCTCTACAGCCTACGTCTACTGCTATTCCACAGACGGCTGCTACCGTTACTGGAACATTGACACCAGCCGCTGAGGCCGCTGCCTCTGCTGGTAGGTTTGCCAAGTTTATGCCAAAAAACCCTGGTTTACTTAAATGGGCTGGTCCAGTTGGCGCTGGATTGATGGCTGGTGGTTTAATTCAAGGGGAAAACGGAGACACTGGTGGTGTGCGAGACTATCTTGGAAACATTGCAAGGGGCGCAGGTGTTGGTGGAACCATTGGGTCCTTTATACCACTTCCTGGAGCAACACTTATTGGTGCTGGAATTGGTGGTCTTGGTGGCGCCCTATTCGAGTACTTTGATGAAGACACTAACAAGATGGTTGAGGGAGCCATTCCTATGCCTCCAGACAACCGTATGAGTATTGAAGATTATGCCGCACTTTGGGATAAGTACAACCCAGCCGGTGGCGGTGGCGGTGGTGGCGGCGCTGCTTCGGCTCTTGGTGAACAAGAGATGCAGATTCTTCGCGACTACTGGGCCACCTTGAACCAGTATGGCACTAACCGTGCACAGGCATTAAATCAACTGTTTAGTGGTGTCTCTGCTGCCCGCGCCCGCTCAGGCCAAGCCGTTGAGCGTGGTGGGACTAACCTTGCTGCAGACATTGAGAACCTGTACAACCGCCTTGGCGCACAAGCCAGCGCTCCTGTTGTTGCGGAGGGTTCACCTACGGCTGGTCTTGCACCAGTTGCTGGTCAAATGGCAACCGCCGCACAGACAGTTCCGTCCGAGGGTCAAAACCTTGCTAACTACTTGGCCGCCGCAACAGGTTCTGAGGCGCGCAATATTTACGATATTGCTTCCGCACAGGCACTACAGGGGGCTGGTATGACGCAAGGATTCTTGGATATGTTGGCTATGGCAGAGCAAGAGCAGATTGCACAGCAACGCCGCATTAACGCACAGCGTGTTGCTAATGCTCAGCAGGCCGCTGCAAACTACGCAAACCAGCGTAATGCTGCTCGCAACCAGTTCTTGTTTGAGGCTGAGGCTAACTTGCTTGGTGAGGGCCGCGCCGCTGAAGATGCAGCATGGCAGATTAAGTACATTAAAGCAACTGACAAGAATGCTTACAAGGAGATGGAGAAGATTACTAAGCAATTCGAAGGCTCTCCTACACCTGAAGAGTTTATCCAAATGTACCCTAACAGGGCCACCTTGCTACTGCCTAACTTGGGAGAATAACTCCCATGGCAACAGACATCGAGTTCATTCAAGAATACCTCGCAAGGGGTCGGAAGAAAACGAAGAAGAAAGCCGCACCATCTGCGGTATCTTTGTTTAATGATGGCGGCATCACGCAAGAGCGCAACAACTTTGCTGTGCGCACTGCCTCCAATCAATCGTTTAAAGACCTGCTTGACCGTATCAACTCGGTGCAGAAAAGCACCACGGCTCTCAATGCCCTTGGCACCAAGCCTAAGGATAAGAAACGAGAGGGCATGCTTAGCAAACTGTTAAGCCAGGAGACTGGTATTCTCTCTGCTCCGTTCCGTGCGATTACTGCTTTTACTGCCGATGTTGCAAATATTCCTTTCGATGACCAAGAGGCGCAAGAAGCCCTTGAAGAATACAACCCATTTGAGGCAGCGTTCCGTTCCTTTAAAGGTGAGTTTGCTATCACTGGTGGCGATGTGTTCCGTGTCAACGAAGGTGATAACTTCGGTACTCGTCTTGCTAAGTGGGCTGGTGCATTTGCTTTTGACGTAGCCCTTGACCCTGTAAGTTGGATTGGCACTATCGGTGGACCACTGTCTCGTAAGTCTATTGCTACCTTGGCTGTACGCGATGGTGAGAATATGCTCACTCCAATGGCTAAGGCCCTTTCTAACAATGGCATCGATAGCAGCAAGGTGATTGATAAACTGTTCCAGAGTTCTCCCGCTGGTCAGTTATATGACTTGGGGCACGAGCGCATTGTGCAGCGTCTGACTGACCCTGCCGGTGGCATCAACAAAGCACTTAAGACAAAGATTGCTGGCAATCACTTCGGCGCATTCCTTGGTTCAAACCTCTACCGCTATGGTCGAGATGGTGTTGTTCGTGGTGCATCTGAACTGTTTGTTTCAACTGGTGCAGCCAAAGAGGTGGCCGATAAAGCCGCTAAAGAGTTCTTGGAGTCCCTGCCAAAGGAACTTGGTTCTGAGACAGGCAAACTCCTGGCTGGCGGTATTTACCTGAAGACTCCGTTTAGTGGCAAGCCGATTGCAAAATTGCGTTCCGCTAACCTTGAATCTAATGCAGTGAACAAGGTTGCTAACGAAGCATTCTTCCGCGCATCGTCATCTGCTGGTGGGCAGTGGGTGTCTCGCAACTTCCAAGGTAAGTTCGGTCGCGCCTGGGCCGAGACCAAGAAGGCCATGATTCCTGGCATTAAGTTGAAAGCAAACATTGCCAAGGACGACGTATACCGTTTTGTGGATTTCAAAGACCAGATGGCTGCGTTCAACAGAAATGTTAACCAGTTCACTGCTATTGAGGCCGCAGTTGCCAGTTCAATACAGGCTATCCGTCAAGGTATCACCGACCCACAAAAGGCTAAGTACTATGATGAGCAGTTGAAGTTCTACTACAACCAGGCATTTGCTCCCGTGTCCACCAATACAACGCTGGCTGCCAGCCTGACAGAAGGACTTGAGAAGAAGTGGTCGCAGGCTGACCTTGAGGAACTGGATGCGGCAGCCAAAATGGCGGCTGATGGTTTGCGCATACAACTCAACAACGCTCGACAGTTGAAGATTGATGCCGGCTTTAAGGTCGGAAACCTTGGTGAGGGCTGGGTTCCCCTCATGTTCCGCGACGATGTATACGAGGCGCTGCGCGTCTCTGGCTCACTGAAGGGACCGGACGAACTGCGCTACGGCCCAGGCATGGCCCGTATCCAAGAAGCAGAATACATCAGTAATGACGAGTTGTCTAAGTTGCGCGGCTTCCGCATCGACCGAGATGTAACCGCACTCAGCCCACAGGCG
>Ga0129333_10000661_pt1 | contig 29363 bp, 21 predicted proteins | sample CPB6_08_DNA_FD_94474 | JGI IMG/M metagenome (GOLD analysis project Ga0129333, IMG submission 94474) | Freshwater to marine salinity gradient microbial communities from Chesapeake Bay, USA - CPBay_Sum_0.6_0.8_DNA | ecosystem: Environmental > Aquatic > Marine > Coastal | place: USA: Chesapeake... | reverse complement strand
ATCAGGGCGTACTTGAGGCGGATGTCAGAACGTGCCGTCTCTGCTGCAACAGCGTCAGCCCCAGGGATCTGTTTGGCAATGATGTCGTCGTAGGGCTTGAACTCCTCAGCGCGTTGCTGGCGGCGGATGTCGTGGCCGATGGCCTTGGCCTTATCCATGTTGATGGTGATCATTGTCCTGCTACCTCTGCATTAGAAAAGTCGGCTTCCCAGGCACCGAAAAAGGTGTGATCTTCGGGAAGGTCGGCATAGTCCACGATCAGGTAGGGCTTGCCGGCGGGCACATCCTTTTGTGCTACTTCTTCAATAGATAGTTCCCCGGTGGGCATCACTAAAGCGATGTTGCCGTTGTCTTGGGGATAGATGATTGCTTGGGTCATGATGGGTTAGCGGAAGATGGTCAGGCACACGATTGTGTGATCTTGCGCTGCTGAGCTGTTTGCACACGTTTTCACATTGCAATTACTTGTGGTTTGACTTGATACTGCGGTTTGTCCTGTATGCCTAAAACCAGCGGGGTCCTGATACGCACCACCAATAGCGGATGAATAATTCTCATCCACCATCGCCGTCGTGAAGGTCACTGTATAGTCTCCTGTTCCATTCTTTGTCACGCTGCTGACGTTATACGAGGCGCGGATTTTGCCTCCGCCGGGCAGCGTTGGGTTGGGAGTATAGGTTCCGGTGCCGTTGAAATTTACCCAGGCTTTGCAGAGCTGTCCTTGCTCAGTGGTTCCGATCTTGGTGTAGGTGACGGCGTTGTCAGCAAGGTCAGCCGTGGTGATCACGCCATCAGGCAACCCACCTGCACTGATGCCAGTGATCGTTCCAGAGCCGTTGATTGCGATTGCCATGATCAGACCACCACCCAGCTAGAGCCACTGGGAATCGTGACTGTTACCCCAGAGTTTATCGTGATTGGGCCAGCTGTCACGGCGTTCTTGTTGGTGGTCAGGGTGTAGTTGGTGGTCACGGTCTGGTCGTTCTCAAAAAAGACGGCGTCAGCGCCACCACCCTTGGCCCCGCCCCCAATGGACGACCACAAGGCCCCTGTATATCCCTCGAACTGAACGGTGTCTGTGTTGAACCGAGTCCAGCCTGCGCTTGGCGATCCAGGTCGCTGCGCTGTGGTGCCGGCCGGCAGGTCGAAATATCCAGTGCTGGTGTTGTCGATGTTGCCGGTAATGGTGCCACCACTCTTGGCCAGGTAAGTCGACGCAGCTGTGGTTGATGCCAGCTTCTCGTCGTCCAGTTCCTGCACCGCAGCCTGGACATTGGTCGCAGCAACGTTGCCGTAAGGGGTGAAACCAACGTTGTTGGCGGTGCCTGAGACGTAAGCAGCGACCCAGGTGGACCCGGTGTACAGCTTCATCACGCCGGACGTGCTGTTGAAATACAGGGCCCCTGCGATCAAGGCGTTGCCGTCGTTGTCCAGCGCCGGATCCGATGCCTTGGTTCCCAGGTACCGGTCATCAAAGCTGTCGTACGCGGCCAAGGTCTGGTCCCGGGCAGCTTCGGCTGCAGTTTGGGCGGACTGTGCCACAATCTTGCTGGCATCAGATGCAGCGGCCGACGTCGCAGAAGCTTGTGCGTGGTACTTGGCGCTGTACTCCCCACCGGCGACGGCACCCGACGTCTTGGTGGCCCAATCATTGGCCAGGATTGCACTGGCTGCAGCAGCAGCTGCGTCAGATGCCGCAGAGGCGACACCGGTGTCGAATTGGCCCTTGGTCACTGCGTCTGTTGACGCTGAGCCATTAGCAAGACCCGTGATCTTGAATCCGCCCATGGGCAAGGCGCCAGTCATGGCCTGGGTGCCGTCTCTCTTGAGCTTCAGGGCATCAGCTGTGTCGACGTAATTCTTGGTGGCTGCGTCTTGGGCGGACGTCGGGTCCACCACATTCTTGATTTGCTGAGTGCCAGCCGTCAGCTGACCAGTGGCAGGATCAACGTAGATCGCTTGCTTGTTGGCATCATCAAGTTCTTGCTCGAGATACAGATGCTGCAGATTGGACGTGTCCAGATCAGCAGCGACCAGGGTCGAACCATCCGCAAAGTCAACAAGGGGGCTGGTGGCTGGCGTAACGCGACGCACTTCGACCCGAACTCCAGCTCCAGGCGCTGTCGCCAGCTGCACGGTAGTGCTATTGACATACGTGTATGCGGTGTCCACGTACGCCACGTAGACCTTTACGTGCTCCCGCCGGATGTACGGAAAGCCAATAGAGAACTGGGTTGTCGACCCATTGCCCGTATAAACGTTGTAGGAGTAGGCCATGGGTGGTTAGCGGGGGGTCGGGGACCAAGAGGACTGTCCGCCGTACTCGGCTTCGTAGTTCGCCTGGACTTGCCTGGCTTTGTTTTCTTCAATGATTCTCGCAAGTCCTGGCTCTGTCGCCAAGAACTCAGCTTTGATGAACTCCTTGTAGTGGCTGATCTCCTTGTTGATGCGGATGGCACGAGCTGACGTCGTGGCCCTGCTGGGTTCTGGAACTGGCAAGCGCCAATAGCTGGATCCTGGGGCAATCATGGCTGCAAGCCCGTCGTGCAGTGTTGAGCCACGGTCCGGTGGGATGAACTTGCTAGTGATGATGGCCAACTTGTTCAGTTGCGTCTGGTTCAGCTTCTGGTATGGCACATTGAACTCGTTGGGGCCCCAGATCTGGAACATGGTGCCGCGGCCAGAAAGCCTGGCTAGTTCAATGTCGACAGGGTCTTGGGTGCCACGTTTGGTGGGGGTGAAGGCCAATGGGCTGAAACCATTGACGGCTCCCTTGAGCCATGGTTGATCTGCAGGCAGGAAGTTCAAGCCCCAGACCTGCTCGACTGGAGCTGGTTCGCCGGTCAGTGGATGCAGGATTGGTGGCAGTTCGCTTGAAAGGCCTGGGATCTTGTTGGCAAACCGCTTTGCAAGTTCCTGGACAAAGCCAAATGGCTGCGGCAGGGTTGATTGCTCGATTGCTCGCTGGTACGGGTCCGCTCCTTTGCGGATGTTGTTGAAGATGGCGGGCAAGAACCCGGCCAGACGCCGCTCGACGTAGCTGCTGAATGGGTCGATCTGACCCTCGGTCGGCACAAACGTTTTGTTTTGTAGCTCGGAGACCAGGTTGAAGATTTCACCAATGGACTTGTAGGTGTCCTTGGTGAATTGGGCAAATCCGACCTGTCGTGCTTCTTCGGCAATGGCCAAGACAAAGTTGCTAGCAAGGATCTTTTGGTCCTCGATGGGCAAGCTGTTGTTCAGATCTACGTGCGTGCCAATCAGGGCAAAGATATTGCTGACAGTGTCCAGTGCCTGCAGGTCCCACCAACGGGTAGTTTCACCAGTTTTTGGATTCTTGAACCGAATTGAATACGGCTGGCGATCCAAGCGCTGCATTTTGGCCCTGGTTTGCTGGTCGTACGACCCGGGTCCACTGAACTCAACCCAGCCACTGGTTGCCAGCATGACCCCACCCAGCAACGTCATGTACGCAGTGGCAATTTCACCGATAGCCCTGGACCTGGTGTTGCGATCTTCGCTGAAGATGTCCCGATAGAAACTGTCGACAAAGGGTGCTACGAATCCGGTTGACCGTGCCGCTGCCTTGGCAATGTTGGCGGGGCTAGTCGGGAATGGGTTTAGCAGGGCCAGCAGCGGCAAATTGTTTGCAGCATCTTTGAGTGCTTTTGGCATCCAACCAATGGCCTGGCCAACGCCCATGCCACGTTGCGCCCAAACCGGCGGTTCTTCTTTCATCCATTCAATGGCTCGCTTGTTGATCTCTGCGACGTCGGTCAAGCCTTCTTCGCGGGCTTTGGCAATGCCGTACTCGTAGGTCTTGGGTTGGAACTTCACGTCCAGCGGGTCGGTGAAGTTGATCCAATCCATGGCCATCTTGGCGTGGGTGCCTGTGAACGCACCGTCCTTGATGACCTTGTCGTTGATGGCGACGTCGACCCACTGACTCTGGATCCGATCATCTGTGATCTTGCTTGCTGCTTCCCAGGCAGCGTCACCAGTGAGGCCACGAGCTTCAGCCTTTTCAAGCTCAAGACCCATGATTCGACCCCATTCAGCACTGGGCCCAACAAGCGACGAGAAGAACGTGTCGATGGAGCCAGACACGCGACCGGACAGGTTCATGGCTTGCCAGCCAGCACGAGCAAACAGGGCGCTCATGTTGGTGTTTTCTGGGTCCAGCCACCAAGGATTGTCCAGTGTGTTGGTGGGATCGCTGGCTTCGTTGAACAACGACATCTGGTCGTTTTGCTTCAAGGTGCGTTGAGCCACATCCATGGATGTGGAACCCAGGTTTCCAAAGGCTTCACCAACGCGCATTGATTCACCGACCAGGCGCCAAGCGTTGCCCCAGTTCGCCACGTACTGACCAAACATGCCCATGTCCAGGCTGGCCTGACGCATTGCCCGGTACGCAGCCATGTTGTCGCCCTTAAGCGTTGCAATGCCAGCCGCTGCGGTTTCCGCAATGGCCTGGTTGATGGGCATTGTGATTGCCCGGTACGTCGAACCAACGAGCATCTTGGTCCAAGTTTTGGGAGACCAAAGCAGCGCAGCCCGGTAAAGCTGAACGGCAGCTTCTTGGTTGAGACGGCCGGCATCAACCTTTTTGGTCATGCTGTTGAAGGCCGCGGCCACGCCAGGATTGCTGCGACTGGAGATGGCAACTTGCGCTGCTACCTCCGTCATGTCGACAGCCTCTGGACTCATGATCCCTTGCTCGATGTCAGCTCGAATCTCGGGATCAATCTTGCCCAGAATCGTGTTGATGGGATCTGCAATGTCGCCCTGGATGTCGCCCTGCATTGATTCGGACGACGTCGGCACCTCAGGTTCTACGGCCGCTTTGCTGCCAACAATCCGGTTGGCAGTATTCACGTCATAGACGATGGTCTCGGGAGCACCTTTGCCCAGCTCAAAGTCTGGGCTGAACCGAACACCTGAGTACCCCTGACCAACAACCCAATCACGGACTGCGTCTTTTTGGGCCTTGGACATGTACAGGTTGTCCTCGAATTTCTCAAGGGGCCCAAGGTTCAGTTCTTGCACCAGGTCGGCAATGCGCTTGTCCATCGACACCAGATCCAAGATCCTGACGTCGCTTGGCAAGTCACCAGCTGCTGCGACCTTGCCGTATGCACCTGCGTAAAACAGGTCCTCGGCAAAGTACACGCCGCTGCCAAGCAAGTTGCTGTTTGGACCAGACGCCTTGAACCCGTTGTCCATGATCGACTGGGCTGCAACCTCAGTTGTGCCGTGGTACAGCATGCTGCCAACAGGCACTTGGCGATGCGTCGGGTCAAACTCGTGCTTGATCTGCATCACGCTGAGTCGTTGACCGTCCTTGCGGGTGGCAGTCATCAACGCTGTGTCCAGCTTGTGCTGGTCCTCGAGGCCAACCCAAAGACGCTGCATGGCAGCAGCACGGTCGCCTTCGTCCACGGCCGACTGCCATTCGATGGCCGTCATGCCGTTCTGGGCAGCCAGGTAATCTCGGTGAATCACGTTGGCAGCCAAGGCAATCAGGTCGTCCTGGGACTTGGGATCGCCACGACGTGCAGCCTCAAGACGGGTAACGGTTGGCTCCACTGCCCAGCCATCGCGGTCCAGTTGATCTAGTGCCGCTTTGACGATTGCTGGTTGGCTGTAGCTCTCGATGCCGGTTTGCTGGGCCCTGCTGGTGAGCATTTCGCCCAGGGCCCGGTTGCTGGCGATCAGTTGTTCCGGAGCGTTGGGAACGTACTGAGTGTTGCCAGAGCGACTGGTCAGACGACGCACGTCGCTGGCTCCCATGCGAGCAATCTCTTCGGGAGTCAGGTTGCCAGATTGCAGGGCCTGCATGTTTTGGTCGATGCGCCGTGCAAACTCAGCGGGATCCGGTGGGTCTGCTGCAAACTCGATGCCAGGTCCATTGCCACCGTTCCGCGGTTCACGACCTTTCATCTCGCCAAGGGCTGCTTTCTCAAACACGTCGTCCCAGGTTTTGTACTCGCCAAACGTCAAGATCTTGTTGATGGTCTGGTCAACAAGCTGCTTGATCTTTGCAAATCCCTCTACTGGAGCCTTGGTAAACCCTTGCATGTATGCAGCAAACGCTTCTGCAGTGGCTTCTTTAAGGCTGATGGTTCCATCACGAAACTTCTTGGCGTAACTGGTCAAACCATTTGCATCTGCCTTTTGAGCAGCCAACTCTCGAATGTCTTTTTCGCTGCGAGCAAGCACGCCTTGCTCCTTGTCCGTTAAGAACCAACGCTGAAGCCTGTGGAATGCTTCGTGGTACGTGGTACTCAGCATTTGAGTGAACGACCTGGTTGATCCGTAAGCGTTCATAGCAACACGGATTTGGTCTTCAGCCATGGATTTGCCACGAACTGGGCCCGGCTCGTACGTGCCAGAAACCTCTGCCCACCTACCAGTTAGTCCCACATCTCCATAGGCACGAGCCTGCGCTTCTCGATAAATGACGTTGATGCGTTCCACAACTTTGAAGTCTGTGACGCCACAGATTTCATAAGCGACCCTGGCCAGTTCATTGGCTTGCCGATCCGTGATGCGCGTGGCACCTGTGTACCCTTCGCCAACAGTTCCACCGGTGCTGGTGTCGACGTGCCGCCAGCCGCCGAGGTTGGGCAGCTCAGCCGAAAAATCGGCTCCGCCAAAGCCCTGGTTGCGGACCTGCAACGTGCCAGGTTCGGCAGTGGCAGCCATTTCCTTGATGCTGGGCTTGACGACACGGGCGCCGTAATCCGCAACTTCGGCCGGATCCAGACCATTGGACTCCAGCCAATCCCGGTACTTCTGGTGAGACTTGGAAGGCTTGCCAGTGGCGTCACCTGCCAAGGTGTAGGCGACACGATCTAGATCAGTCTCAAAGGCCAGCTCAAACTTTTTCTGGCCGTAGCTGTAGCGGGGCTTGAGACCCGCAAGCTCACGAGGCAGAGTCAGGCCTGGCGTCGGCGGTTCGATCGCAGCGGCGGCGATGTTGCCCATGGGCTGGACTGCAACGTTCCGACGACCAAGCCAGGCGCCCAGTTCGCCCGCCAGCTCGGTATCGCCAGCCTCTTGAGCCAACGATTGGCGCTCAAGGGCACTTGAGATGGCCTCGTTTTCGGCAGCAGCAGGTGCAGGTGCCGCTGGCTTGGCCTGGATAGGCGCTGGGTTGCCAGCGTTCTCAGGGGCCTTGACGTCCGGCAATGCGCGCAAGTCAATCTCTTTCTTGCCACCCGGTAGACCAAAGTCCCCGGTGAACACGATGCCGTCATAGCCCTCCTGCTTGGCCACCCGAACAACCTGAGTCACGCTGGCAGTTGGAGGCAAGCCCAGGTACGTGCGAGCGTCAGCCAGGTTCTCGGCCTCTAATGGGTCTTTATACCCAGTGGCAGGTGCCTCAGTCTTGGCTGGTTCTTGAATCTGCTTGACGATTGCCTCGTCCTGGAGCAGCCGAGGCCCGTTCATCTCTTCGGAGATGGCGTCCCGCAGTCGCTGCAAGTTGAATTGCACCAGGTTGGTGGCTGCCTCGGCCCGACCTGCGCCTTCTGGTAGCTGGGTTGCCAGCTCGTTCAGGATCGTGCGGACCGGACCTTCGTATCCAGCCACCCGGTTGAACACGGCCACAGCTTCAGCTGCAGACTTGCGTGCGGCCTGGCTGCCTTCGACGTCAATGGCGTTGCCGGCAGCCTCCAAATAGCTGGTGTTCTTGGCCTGGGATGCGGCTGCCAGGGCTCGCATCTCGACAGATAACTGCTTGAACGCAGCGGTCCTGATGTCGATTAGGGCTGCAACGTTGCTGGTTTTGAAGAGCGCCTCAAATCCAGGCAGCACACCTTCTGCTGGCACTGCACTTGTGCTTGCAAACTTGGCCTCCTGCATCGCTTGCACGATCTTTTCGGCCGACCATTTGCCAGCTGTTGCTTGTTTGGCGACGTCGCTGATGATGGATTCGTCAATGCCTTCGGCGGATCCCAGGGCCACGGCTTTGGCAGTTGGCAGTTCGCCAGTGGCTGCCTTGTCAAATAACCATTGCGGCAGGCGAGCCATGGCTACACCCTCGCTGGCCAGCTTGCCGTTCAGGTTGACGTTCTGGAGACGCAAGTCCTCAACGGACATGCCTGTATCTCTGAAAATCTTGGCTGCATCAACCCCAGTACCCTTGTCGTCTTTGATGTTTTGCAGGGCCCCAACCAGTCGCGCATCTGCTGCTGACGGTGCGTCGATGAACTGCACGTTGATGACTGGGAACCCGGAACGATTTGCCAGCTCCAGGCGGTTATGGCCATTGACCACGTAGACCTGGTCCGGGACCCCAAGTTCGCCTTTGGCGTCGCGCCAGACGCTAATGACCCCGCCGTACCGGGGGTCGTACACGTTCTCTTCAGCCAACGATCCACTGCGACCAGTAGTGGTTTGGCCTTCTGCTTTGTACTGGAACGTCTTGGGGGCAGCGGCAACAGACTTGGTTTCGATGGTTGCAACTTGGTTGTATGCCGGTTGTGCCATGCCAGGCAGTTGGCCTTCAGGGGCAGCCATAGCCTCGGGCGCAGTCACCACTTCCTTAGCGGCTTCTGATTGCAACCGCTGAGTATTAAGGACCAGCTCGGCCTGGGCTTGTTGCAGTGCTATTGCTGCAGCTTGTGGATTTGCTGGTGCACTGGGGGCTGGGATGGAGCGTTGGGTCCCGGGGTCCGGAATCAGCCCAAGGTCGACACCTGCGTCTTCACGTGCCTTGCGACCAATCTCCGCCAGCTGCCAAGACTTCCAGCGCTTGCCTTCTACGTCGACACCCTTGGTCAGCTCGTACCCAAGCATCCGATCGACGATGTCGGATTGAACCTGGATGTTGGTTAATGGGTTGCCCAGCACATACGGCTTGTTGCTTTTGGCTGGGTTGGCATCCATGTACAGCTGCTTGCCGATGTCCCACATGGACCACGACTGGCTGCTGGCGTTAGGTCCCAGTTCAATGCCAAGCTTTGCTGCTGCGTTGTTGAATACTGCCCGCAACTTCTGCGACGTCGCCTCAACTGCAACTTGGTCTTGGCTTGCTAAGGCCTCTGCGTACCGCTTGCCGCTAGCGTTCAAGGGACCAGCAGCTGGGTTGATGTCGCTGTAGTTCAGGCGGCTGGCGTACGACTCGGCTGGCGCTGTCCGAGGGGTCTGAGGTTCCAGGGTTCCCTGGATCTCGACACCCGTCTTTTCCCACAAGGGCTGACGACGCAGGCCCTGATACACCTGGGATGAGAACGTCGGTTTGCCAGAGACAACCTTTGGCGCTGGAGTTCCCGCACTTAGGACGGCTGGGGCAACCTCTGTGATGCTTGGGTTCTCGACCGCGTTCTTTACGGCTGCGTCGGCCTGGCCAACCTTGATGAGACTGTGGACGACGTCGGCCAGGGCTCGCTTGGTCCCACCTGCCATGGCGCCAATGCCATGGAATCCAACACCCAGGCCACCACCAAGGGGGACGGACCACACCAGGTCATTGACGGACTGTTTGATGCGGGCTTGTTCGACTGTGTCGTTAGGGTCGATTAGCAGGCCCTTGGCTACGACGGGTTCAAATGGTGTGCCTTTGACTGTGTCGTACAGGCTGTCGCTGAGGGTCTTGTCGGTTGGCTTTTGGCCGTAATACGTGGCGATTGCACTAGGTGCTGCACCCGAGACAGCTTCTTTGGCAAACACGCCAGCAACTTTCTTGATGCCACCTGCCTCTTCAAGGCCAGCGGTCATGCTTTCAAAGCCAGTGGCAGCCCTGGATACGCCAGGCAATCCACGTAGTAAGGCTTGAGCTGGGCCAGTCGCTTGGTGAGCAACAGCAAAATACGGAACAAACGACAGGATGCTGGCCGCTACATCTTCAACAGGGTTCTTGGGTTCGACCCGCACGTCGTCGTAACTAGCCCATTGGGGCAACCGCACGTTTTGAGCGCTAGGAGCACCAGGACCGGTCGACGGAACCTTGATCTCAAATGGAGACACACCTGTCGCAACTTGCTCCCGAGCCAGCCGTGCTCGATCTATCTCGTACCTGGCTGCATCAGCTGCACGCTGTCCACCAACGGTCAGGGTCCTGCTGACTGACTGACCAAGGCCCGTTGCTGGCGTAGCCACTTTCGACGCGGCCGCAATGCTTTTATTCAGATCACCAGTCTGGAAGAACGTGGAAACCCCTTGACCCAGGGCTGCCACCTGCTTCATGGGGTTCAAGTCATTCAACGAACCCATGAACCCACCACCCGGCGCTGGCTGCGGTTGCGCCTTGGGTGCAGTACCAGCTCCCATGCCACCCGTCGACACGTAAATCCGACGCTCTTCCCCGGTCTTGGGGTCGCGGATCGTTTGGATGGGCATGGATCAGTTAGCGATGGGATCAGTTTGGCTCAGAGGCCGTCTTACTTCCAGGCTTTCAGGAAGTCCCGATAGGTCGATCTGACCTGGCCTTCGTAGTAACCCTGCTTGCGGGTCCGATGCGTTGGCAGCGACGCCCACTCAGGAGCAAGTTTCACCACGCTCTGGAAGTCATTTGGATCGGCCGTGTTGACGTCGACCCCACGACGCAGCGCAAGTTTTACGAATGCCCGGTCCTGGTTGGCCTGAGTCATCGGCAAATTCTTGCCACCGTTGATTTCTTTCCAAGTCGCCAACTGGAATTGATATCGGCCAGCAGGCCCATCTCCTGGATGCGGTTTGCTGTTGTCAAACTTGCCGCCACCAAACTTAGTGTTGTAGCTGGCCCCTTCAAATCCTTGGCTGGCAATGGCGTTGGCCCACTTGCGGGCGTTAGGGGTGAGGACGCCTTGGCCCGTGGTGCGTTGATTCAGGATTGCTGGAGGACCTACAACAGCTGGCGGCATGGGCATCTCAGATGCAGATGCAGGTGGCACCAGCAGATCCGACAACGCTCTGGATGCAATCTGAATGCCATTTAGGGCGGGGTTTTGCTGCGGCGTTGACCGACGACGGGCTGGTGCCATCGAGAGTTTTTGACCGTCCAGGGCTTCAATGCGTTGACGGGTCTGGTCGTCTACCGGTACCCCATGCAACCTAAATTGATTCAGGATGACCTCGGATGGTTTTTGTCCGCCTGATCCCGTGGTCAATGTCTTCATCAGCAACTTGAAGTTTTGGCTGGGGCTGCCATTAAGCAAGGCATCAACATCCTTTGCCCAAGCATTGACGTCGTAAATGGGTTTGGACTTGGCTTCGTCCCTGAGGCGCTTGGCTGCAACTGGATCCACGCCACGACGATTCCAGTTCTGAGTGTTTTTGCGGACCCAATCGGTGCCATCCGTGTACGGCGTATTGGTTGTGCTGGCCGCGGCTTCACGCTGCTGCAAGCCCCAGTTGTTGTTGTTCCAGAGTTGATTTAATGCTGCAGCAGGATCTGTGCCATCTTTAATGGCTTTATACACGACGTCGTGGGATTGACGACGAGCTTGATCGCGGAATTTGTACAGGGCCGTCGATTCAAATCCGTCAATTGTTTGCCCCCCATAGGATCCAGGACTCTTGCTATACGACTCCCACTGCTTGGACATCTTGTCGATACGATCGTTAATGTCTTTGTCGTAGCTTCGTACCTCCTTGGAACCCTGGGCCGACAGCGTCGTCTGAATACTTGTTGCCGCCGTGCCCGTAATCGCACCAGAACTCAGGTCAGCCTGCAAAGCGGCAGCCAGTTGATTGCGTTTGGTCTCATTGTTGTACGTCTGTCCCAGCTGCTGGGCATACCACAAGGCCCGGGCTTCCTGTACGGGCTTGATGTAGGTCTCTGTGAGTTGACTATCGAGCGCATTGATTTGCGACGTCAACGCTGCACGCTTGATGCCATCTGGCTCCATGGCTGCCCGGTCCCGTTCGGCCTGCAGGAACGACTTAATGGCAGCAGGGTTCGACCGACGCCCCTCTGGCAACGCGGCTTGAAGACGGGCATCCATGGCTTGTTGTGCCTGGATGCCAGCCATCTGGGCTCGCTGGCCATTGTCTTGGATTTGTGCAGCGTTGGCCTTGGCAACGACTTGATCCAGGTACGCTTCGCCGCCAAGTGTGTTGTATAGGCGCAATGCTTCGTTGGGGCTGCCGTCTGCCTTGGTCCGCTGGTCGATCGGGCCAGTCATTACTGAACGCAATGCAGGCCGCAGGACCACATTCATATCAGTGATCTGGAAACCCTTGGCCTTTGCTGCGGATACGACGTCTGAGGCAAATCCCTCAAGGTATCCATTGATCAATTTTGTTTGTGTTTCAACCGGCAACCCAAGTAATTTAACGCTATCAATTTGTTGTTGTAATGCTTTTGCCGCGTACGGAATGCTATCGGCTGGACCGGCCTTAGCATGAACTTCTAAATAGCTGCCTGCAATTGACTGTCGGTTAGCTGTTAATTGTCCTGTGGTTTGTATTTCTTGAGCTGAGTTATAGCGTTTGCGTTGTGCTTCATCAGCTTGCAGCTGAGCCTGCATAATCAACGCTTGATTTTTGACGTAACCCTGTGGCGACATTTGCATGCCACCAAACAACAACTGATCTCGATGTGCCCGGTACCGAGGGTCGTCGGATGAAAGTGAGTTTAGCTCAACGTCTTTGCCGTCGATCTTAATTGTTCCCGTTGCTGCCAGTTTGTCTGACAGCGACATGGCTGCACCTGAGATCGCATTTTGCTCAAGCGACCGTTCCAGCCAGTACCGACCAACTGAGTTGTTTTGTTTTTCCCGAACAATCTGCAGGTACTTGGCAGCTTCAACGGCATTAGGGCCGCCTAGTGCTATAGCTTTTTCAAGATTGGCGGCAAGGTCGCCAATGGCACGAGCTGGCCCGAATTTGCTGGCTTGCCCAACAAAAGCAGTCGACGCGGCCTCTAGCTCCTTGTCGCGCTCTTTGCGATTGGCAAGCCACGTTTCGCCAAAGTTTTGCAGGGTCGCGCTGAACCCACCCAATGCCTTGGATAGGTTTGCCAAATCTTGGCCTGGGTTTGCCAAATCTGGTGGCGCAAAGAACTTGGGCGCTCCACCCAGGATCGGCGCCCCTGTCTGCTGGTACGTTTCGACGGGCGTCGCTCGTGGTTGCAGTGCTGGTGCATTGATTGCGCCTTGAGCAATAGCACCCGATGTCGATGCGACAGGAATGCCACCCAGAAGTTGAGCGGCCGAGGCGCGGCTGGTATCGCCGTATGTCTGACCAGTGGAGAGACGTGCCATGGATTAAATCTTGGTGTATTTGCCACCGGACCACTTGTAGCCAGCGGTCTTGATGGAGGCAGCTGTGCTTAATCCTGTTCCAACTCCCTGAACTGCGCCTCCAATTCCCTGCAGAATAAATGGCGTCATGCTGGGTTTGGACTGATAAATCGGTTCCAAAGGATCCAGCACTGGTTGCTTAATGTACGGCTGTTGGCTTGCAATTCGGGATCCACGTTCGGCCGCAGCCCCCTGTTTCTGAAGTTGAATCTGAGCGCCTGTAAACGCCAAGTTTTGGCTGGTCGCAAAATCAAACTGAGCTTGTTGTCGCTCAAAGTCCGCAACTAGGTTGTCAACTGTATTGCCCAAGCGACCAGCTGCCAGCACCTCACCTCGAGCCTTGGCTCCCGCCACCGCTCCCTTTTGCTGTTCCTGGCTGGCAGCCGCCTGTTCCTGCATAAGCCTTGTATTGAGTGCAGCGATGTCGTTGGCATAAGCGTTGTCAGCCATTAACCGAGTGATTCGCTGCAACTCGTTCTGCTGGTTTTCTTTCATCTGCTCAAAATTTCGAGCAGCGCTGGCTTGCATTTGCTGAAACGCAAATTGCTGCTGGGCCTGGGCATTGGCGTACGCAACCTGCTGTTGCGCCGCCTGCGCTCCTGCCACAGCCTGACCGATGCCAAGGCCAGCTGTGACAATGCCAAGGGTGATCGAAACTGGGTCACACATGGACTGGAATCCTCACGAACTCATGGAACAGCCGACCTTCTGTTCCGTAGTTGGGGTGCGACGCAATGAAGGTAAACCCCATCCACCGCAACCATTTGATATGTACCACGTTACGGGCATCTGCGAAATTGAAAAGGACCCTGTACCGAGCCTGGATCGCGTCCAGGTGTGTCCTAGCCTCACGCAGGAACCGCATGGCGTTCAACCGATCCCGCGTCAGGTCGTCTGTGCACAGCATCCAGATGATGCCGACGTCTGGTCGTTGCGGCACGACACCCCACATGCCCATGGGCCTGCCGTCCCTGCCAATCATGGTCATGCAGGGATCACCGGTGAAAAAGCTGTGCAACAGGGATTCTTGTGGCGTGTTGCCAGACTGGGCCCGCACTTCTGCGACGTCCTCCTCTCGCATGAACTCCGCCACGTACGGGATATCAGCGACCCGGGTGGGCCTGGTGTACGCAGATGTCACAGGCGTGCAGCCCGGGTGTGGTACCAACCTTCCCATTCTGCCGACTGAAAGCGGCAAGGCAGGGGGGAAGAACTGACGAGTTCGATCTTGGCTTCGATGTTTTGAGCCATGACGGGGACCCTGAATTTGCTTGTTCGCACGGCCAACTCGCCCAAGCTGATCTCCTGGTCTCCAATTTCAAATCCGGTGTACGGGTACGTCATGGTGTCGCGACCGCGTGGCGTGACTTGGATGTTGAACGACGATGTGCGGTCAAAGATCATGGTCCAGGTCCGCAGTTGCAGCTTTGGCCCTGCGATCACTGCCATGCCACCACCAGGCGGCTGTTCCTTCAGGTATTGAGTGCTGAACTCGTACAGCATGTCGTACAACTCGCCCACATAAAACTTGGCGGACGTCAAGTCGCCACGCACTGTGATGGTGCCGTTGCCGCCAGTTCCACCAGATGCCGTTGTCGACAACACCTGGACCAATTGCCCGTGCTGGACGGTATTGCCGACGTAGTACCGACCTACTACAGCCATGTTGGCATTGGCTGTGTCGATTGGGTACGGCAATGTGATTGTGCTTTGCACGTCCAACCCGGACGGTGTCGTTAAAGCCACGGAACAAGAGGCCTCCGTGGTTTTGCGGTCAACCAGCATTTCAACCGTGGTGCCAGTGTCCACAGTTTCGGCATGGGTAACAATGCGTTCCAGGTAGACCCCATCGGAATACTGGACAACTAAGTACAGGTCGCTGTCGACCAGGTCCGTTCCAATAATGCTTTTGCCAGCGTTGGTTTCCCAATAACTCCAGGCACTTTGAAGTTTTTTGTCTTCTTGAAAAAAGAATTTGTACATATATACTCGCCTTGGCTGGTCCTTGCTCACTGCAAATACTGCTTCCTCGGCCGCTGTTGCAATCAAGTTGCAAAGATTGCTTGGAAGGAACCGTGGCACTGACGACGTCACTTCTTCTGAGATGGGCACCGGGCCAGATGCGTCGGGCAAGAAAAATTCTCGAAGGCCGCTGTAATCACCTTTGGGCACAGAAAAATAAATAGTGCGTCCAACAATTACTGGATCAACAACGTCGCCCATTTCAAACGCTGTGACCTGAGTGACCGATGCGGTCTTGGGGGTAAGAGACTGGCCAATGCTGGACCCCGAGTCGAGCCTGAACTGACCGTGACGGCTGAACAACAGCAGCACATTGGAGAACGCCAAGCTGGCCATCAGGAAATTGATCTTGCGACTGCCGGTGCTCAGGTCAATTGGATCTGAATCAACGACGGCCTGCACTGACTCAGGCCAAAACCGATCGTACGAATCAGCGGCAGAAGTAATGACGTTTTCATCGGCAAGCAAGACAAGTCTATTGCGAAACAAATTGACGTTTTGAATTTTGGATCCAACGAAGCTAGGCTCGGGAGCTGTCAAAGCATCACCGGCAACTCGAGCAGACCACGTGAACTTCTGAAACGTGAACGTGCCATCGTTATTGCGGATCAACACGTGCGGCATGGTGGTTGCATCGAAAGCATATTGAATGCCAGGAGCCACGGTTTCCTGCCAAATGCCATGATCAAAACCTGAGCCAGCATTGGCCACAAACTTCACGTAGTAATCGTCTGCTCCAGTTGCTGCAGCCCCTGCAATTTTGACAATAAATCCGTGTTCAGCCGTCGTTGGAAGATCTGAAATTGCATCAACAGTGCCTTTGATGGCAACAGTTGCCAGACCAGTTTTTGTGTCTGAACTGCTAAGGGTGTAATCAGTGCCGTCGTTTTTGGTAATACGCACAATGTAATGACCGGTTCCGTTAGTTACTGTCCAGCCAGCGCCAAGGGCTGCGCTAAGTGATGTATGCAGCGCTGATGCAATCTCAACTGTGCTTGGACTGTAGTTTGGTTGATATACAACAGTGCAATTACCAGATGTTGTGCCACCCACTGGATCCGTATATGTGAATGTATTGGTACCAGTCACTGTGATTGTGAATGTGCCAGCAGTTCCAGCGCCACTTTGAAAACTCATGTCAACCTCGTTGCCAGTGGTCAGGCCATGGGCCGTGGCAGTCACGGTGACGGTGTTTGAGGATCTGCTGTACGTTGCGGATAGTCGCTTGCCACCAGCGGGCAATGTCGTATATGAAGCTGTGGTGCTATTGACGGTGATGCTGTACGTGGTGGCGTACTCAGCCGACCGAATGAACACCATGGACTTAGTGCCCCAGGTGGGCGAGGTCGCGGCTGACATGGCCACAGTCTTTTCCCGATTCACGATGAACGTGTAATCCGCAACCGATGCGACCCTGAACGTTGAGCTTGGCTCGCCAGCAATGTCGAGATACGACGTGCCGTCTGGGGTGCTTACGGTCTTGGTTGAACCATCCAGCCCAAACACCTTGATGGCATTGTCCTGGATCAACACCAGGTACTTGATGGACCCATCGCGATCCACGATGGTCGTAAATGGACGACCGGTGCCAGCTGATCCATTGAACAGCTTGGCAATGTGCTGGGCAGGTGGTCGCTTTTTCAACCCTTCAACTGGGCTTGGCGTGCAGTTGACCATCTGCTCGCATTGCGACGCCAGTCTCAAAGCAGCAGGCTGCTGACTGACCCCGTTGATCAAGTTGGGAATGGAGCTGCTGATCAGTGGCATGACTAACGACGCAGGGCCCAGGCGGGCTTATAGGTCATGAAAACATCTGTGTGGTTGGGATTGCCACGAAGCCAGCTGTGCTCGCCACGGCTGGTCTCTTCCTCAAGGAACAGGCTACGGGCCTCCAGTTCGGCGGCCGCATTGATTCGAGACAAATCGGCTGAACCCAAAATTGCTTCTTGCAGTTGGCGGCCGGCCTTGATCGTGAAGTATTGGCAGGCGTACTCAGGCAATTCATCCCATTCCAGGATGTACGTGACGTCGGCGTACAAGTCTTCGGTGAACTGATACGTGTTAGCGCGACGGTCGTAAAGCTTGGATCCACGCTGTGTTACGTCCAGATTTGGGTAGCTGAAAATGTCCACCCGCACCCGACTCACATTGGCGCCAACGGTAATCTCCAGGGTTTCTGCGTCACGCATCAGCAACCGTTCGTAGTCCGTATTGAATGACCAGCCCTCTGCCTGAATCTTGCGGCTGACGTCGTTCAGGGTGTCTTCCGCTTGCTGGGCCAAGCCGAACTGTCCCTCGAGGCTGTTGACTGGCGCCTCACCCAGCATCTGCAGGACTCGATTGACGGCCTCTAAAAACGTGATGCGAGCAAGGGCCATGAGATAGCTCCAGAAAAAAAGGGGGGACCTGAGTCCCCCCATATTGACCCGTCAGCTGGTGGCGGTATAGATCTCGATGGCACAGTCGGGACGCAGGATCCCAGAACCCAGGGCCATGGAGGCGACCATGAAGGTGCCTTGCCACAGGGCGTGCACGTCGGAACCGGTTTGCTCCATCTTCAGGTCCATCAACTTCACAGTACCGACAGCCTGCTTGTTGAAGGCCAGGGCGACGGAATCCGTGTAGTTGGCGGAGTAGTCGTTTTGCTCACCGGTCGCCGCAGAACGGTTGGTGGTGGGCAGTTGGTTCGACTTCAGGATGGTGATGCCAGCCACTTTCAGCACAGTGCCGTCAGCGTAAGCACCAGCGCCGCCCCAGTCACGGTTGATGACGTCGGTGGTCTGCACGAGTTTGTAATACTCGGCGGGAGCCAGAACGCAATACCGATCAGTGTCGGGCAGGTTGTTCTCGTCCATCCGCTGAGCAGCGGAGAACAGAGCAGCAGCCAGCTGGGAACCAGTGATGGCAGTTTTGCTGGCAGCAACGATCTTGATCCGGGTGCCACCGGGCAGATCGGTGTTGAAGTTGGTGGCAGTACGAGCTGCCTTGGCAATCATCGCTGCGATGTTTTGGTCGAAGCGATAAGCCAGGGCGTTGCCCATCTCAGCCGAGTACGGAGCGCGCACATCGAAGTGGTTTTTGGCCTCGTCGATGTCAGCAACGAACACGTTGGAGACAAGCTTGTCGTCGATCTTGATGACGGCTTCAGCATGCTTGACCGCAGTCCCGACCAGCATTGTGCCGGGAGTATGGTACGAAGCCGAGTTGAGGCCAATGATCGGGAAGCTAGCTGATTTGCCGTTGGCAATAGTGCGAACGGTATGCAGCGGTTCAAAGATGGTGGCCTTACGGAACGCGGTGAGAACCTCACCGGCCCAGACTTGAAGGAACAGACCATTGTCCTGGGCCCAAGAGCCGTCGGACGTGGTGTTGGTCACGCCAAGGCGTGACGCGGTGAAATTAGGGGCGGCCATTGCTGGACTCCTAGAAAAACAAAGGGTTGGGGTTTGCCCCGACCACAAGCTCCCGTTCACGAGGGGTGTCCACCGCAGTGGGCCGTCGTTTCCTGTGAGTGGGTCTAGGTGTAATCAGTGTACAAATGTACGCAACCAATAAAAAAGCCCCCCCTTCGGCTGAAAGGGGGGGCCGGGTAGCAGCAGCTCCTAAAAGATACTGGATCTGCTCAGCTTTTCCTGCACCTTCTTCTGGTACGCAGGATCGTTGCTGTACCTGGGGTCTGACATGGCGGCAACCAATTGGGCCGTGCTTTCGAACTTGTCGGTGTTGCCCTTGGGGGCACGGCCACCAATGAGCTTGGGCTCACGGCCCTCAGCTGCTGAGTACCGTGCGTGCAGGCCAGACACAGCCATCTTCACGGCCGACATGGGCTGGGTGTTGATGATTTGGTTGAAGCCTTCGACTTCGTCGGGAGACAGGTTCGACGCCGCCCACTGGATCATGCGGTTGTATTCGGTTTCACCGCCAAGGGATTCCTTGATGGATGCAACTTCCTTGACCGACAGCGCCGTGTCTTGTGCTGCTTTGTACTGCAAGCCCGACAAATACGCATCGACCATGTCCCGGCTAAAGCCAGCCTCAGCCAGCTGGTCGTAGTCTTCGGCCTCCAGAGTTCCCGTCTGCTGCCAACGGGTGTTCATGTCCTGGAAATCAATCCCAGCTTCATCAAGCTTGCCGCCAATCAAGTCGCCGTACAGCTCACGAGCGTTGCCGGTGGGCTTGTCGTCTTCCTCGTCGGTGGTGTCGCCCTCCTCGTCGGTGGCGCTGTTGTCCTCGGTCTCTGGAGGCAATGATTCTCCGCGGCTCAACTTGGCTTGCAATTCCTTGTAAGCCTTTTCGAGGTCATCAACGGATTTGTACTTGCCCGCCAGCAACTCGGCCGGTTCTTCTTCTTGCTCGCCTGTCATGGCAGCAAGCATCTCTTCGTTTTCAGTCGAAAGTGCTGGCGTTTCTGTTTGGGTGATCGTGACTGCTTCAGGCATGACGTGGTGTTAGTTGATGGTGATGGATCCGTCGTCGCCAAATTGGACGACGGGTTCTGGGTCCGGCTCAATTTCAGGCCGCGGCTCTACGTGGCTGATGATGATGTCGTCATACGGGGCTGGCTGGGGTACCCGGGAGGCTGGGTCCACTAGGGATACCTGGTCCTGGGGGAGGGGTTGGGATGGCATTGGGGACTGCTCCTGGCTGTCCGGGGTCAGTGCCCTCTGGGAATTGCGGGCCATAAGGTGCTCCTTCTTTGGTGTAGTTGTTGGCCACTTGTGCCATTGCTGACGACTTGAGGCCAGTCATCAGCATTTCACGTTGAGCGGCTTGCTGTTGTTCCGCTTGAGCAGCGGCAGCTTCTTGTTGCAATTGGTCTTGAGTCTTAACCAGGTTGGTCGTGTCGATGGATTCACTTGCGGCCAGCCGACGCAAGGCTTCATCAACGTTGATGAACTTTGCCAGGACATCGGCACCCAAGGTCTGGGTGGCAGTGGTGATGAATTGAATCAACTTGTTCCTGTCGTCGCCGCGACCAATGGCCTCAAGCCCAGTCACCGGCCTGGGATTGACCAACGGCACGCCACCCTGGCCCTTGGGAAAGGCAGCCAACTTGCGTTGTTTGCGCAGCACGTGGAGCAAGCGACGCACCAGTGGCAATTGCAGCTCCTGGGTCAAGATGCTGTACAGGCCCCCGATGCCGGCCTCCAATTCCTGGCTCATGTAACGGATCTCTTCCGCAGTCACCCTTTCCCCAGGCCGCTGAATGGCAGTGTTCAGCAGAAACGCAAACTGCAGTCGACCTTCGATTCGCTCAATGGTGTTGTTGGCGATGCTCAAGTCTTGAGCCTTCTGGGTCTGGATGACCGTGACATCGGCAGCGTTGCCTTGGACGATGGCCCCGTTCTCAGCGTTGGCCAGGGTGCGCGGCCTGGTGGTGCCGTTCGGATTAACCAAAAACAAGACCTTGGCTGCAGCAGCAGATCCTTCCAGGATCGCTTGGTACAAAGACTCGAGGGCGAGCAGGTCCCCGTAATACTCCTCGATGTACGAACGTCCGTACTCCTCTGAATCCACGCGGTTAAACCTGAGCGGGATCCAAGGACTGACGTCGGCGTCGCACATGCCATGAGAGCCAGGGATCTCCCGACCCTTGGCTTCCTGGTACCAATGAACCTTGCCCGCCTCGTATTCGACGTGGGTGTACAGCTTGATGGTCTTGGAGCTGCGGCCCGCTTCGGTTGCGTCTTCCTCTGGAGCCAGCTGGTCGTACAGATCTCTTGGTAAAGCGTCGGGATAGACCTCCTCTTCAACCACGATCTCAGTCACGGACCCCATGGGATCACGACACAACACAAAGCGATTCAAATGAATAACCTTGATGCCCTCTTCCGACACGTACAACAGCACGTTGCCACCCACCAGCAAGTGTTTGAACGCTTCGTGCATGGAGGCTCGGCCGTTGGCCACCTCGAACGCTGACATGCCAGCTCGCTCAACCTTGACCAAGGCTGTGTCCAACTCGGTCTTGATCTCAGGTCCTTGCTCCGCAACCCGCAGGGCCAGGTCGTCAATCTCAAGCTTGAAGAAGCTGGAGTTGGGCGGGAACAACGTGATCAGCAGTTTGCTGGCCAAGTAGTTCACACCCCTGGCGCCAAGGCTTTGGTACGGGGTCTTCAGTCGACCCCGATCTCCTTGCCCTGCATCTGGAATAAGACCTGGAATCGTGACCTTGCTGCAGTCCCGGGCCCGTTGCAAATACGGATCTCGATTGGTCTGCAGCTGGCCATACCTAGCCGCCGCCGTACCGCCGTCCTCCCCATAGGGCTTGGGTTGGCGATCGACGTTACTGGTCAGGTTCAATTCCATCAGGCAACACCTGGGATGGTCAGGCCGGTAGGCGCCAAATCAGTCCGCAACTTGCGACGACCGACGCCAGCACGCATGGTTTGCGTGGTTGCTTCCATGGCGGGTTGAGTTCCAGCTGCCTGGGTTCCAGCTGTTGGCATCTCAAGGGATCCTCGAGCTGCTTGGGCTGCAGGGTTTGGCGCTGGAGGAGGCGCAGCCCGACTAATCGCCAGCTGCTCTTGGTACTGGGCCTGCTGAGCAGCCATTTGCTGCTTTTGCATGGCCATCTGCTCCTCCTGCAGCTTCAGGCTTTGTTGCTGAGCTGCAATCTGGGCGCTGTTGTCAGGCGCTCTGCCACCACACATGAGTCAAGCCTCGTTTTGTTGCTCAAGATAAACGGCCCATAGCATGCGCACCACCTGGCGTGCACCTACTGCCATCCAAATCTCACGATCGGACGCAGCTGGATCAGGACAAGACTCGGGATAAACCTCGTCCAGTTTCTTTAGGAGGGCCTCGTCAAGGGGTGGATACAGATCATCCATTGATCTTCATGGCGGGGTCGCGGTCTGGATCCCATAGTTCAACAGTACCTGTACTGAAGTCATAGTCACCGTGTCGCAGGATCCTGGCCATGCGGGCATTGACCAAAGCATCGGCAAAGGTGGATCCAGCCTTGCGGTACGCATCGCAAGCAGCATTCCACATGGCTGGCAAGGTGACATGCTCGGCCAATAGCTTTTCAGCTTTGACCGGGCCAAACCCCTTGAGCCCCGGGTAATTATCACTGGTATCGCCAACGATGGCCTGGGTCATCCAGTTGCGGTTGGCATCAGCGACGTCGTTGAATTCCATCTTGTCGATGCGCAGCAACCGACCTGGCACCGTGCGCATATCCTTGTCTGGACTGACGATGATCGGATCCTTGTAAGAGCCATTGGTGGCAAGGATTCCCATGACGTCGTCGGCTTCCAGGTTTTCGTGACACCTGGTTTCATACTGGTCGTCGATCCACTGCCGCATGTCCCGCAGCCCAAGGGGTTTCCGCTTGCCAATGCGGTTGGCTTTGTACTCGGGCAGCAGTTGATGCCTGAAGGTTGGGTAAGACGACAGGCACATGACGACGTCGTCGTGGCCGGTCATGTCCTGCCATCGGTTCACCTGGTGGGTGATGTAACTCTTGGCATCTGACTGTTCCAGATGCAGGGTGTGGATCCATTCATCCCATCGGATGTCGTACTCGCAAGCCGAGCACGCTGCGTACAGCAGCCAATCAGCATCAATCAGAAGAGTCATGAAAAAGTCACCCGCTTAAAACCAGTGAGTCGAATGGGGCCGTTGTACAAATTGTCCTCGTCGTCCTCGAACTGCACATATCTGACGGAGCCAGGTGGCAGGTCCACCTCGCATGTCCACCACTTATGCCCGCAGCTCAGGCATTTGCGTTGGCGGATCTTGGACTCAATGGTGTCATTTCGAGATTGGGTCACGCGACAGTTTTGGCGATTGGCCTCCGTGTCGCAGCAGGGGCAGTGCATGGTTGGTGTTTAAGTTCCGAAATAATGGGCCATTGGGACGACAAGGCGTCCCGTGTTCATGTCGTACAGCAGCTTGTCGCAAGGTCCAGTCGAACCAGAGAACCGGTTCTTCAATACCCGCAGTTGCAACTCGTTGCGTTCAGCAGCGTCGCCTTGCTGGTTGCGTTCGCAGCCAATGACCATGTCCGAAAGCTGGGCTATGGCATGACTGCCGCGCAAATGGCCAAGGCTGGTCTGTGCTCCTTCCTCGTGGCCACGGCCTTCCGGTCGCTTGAGGTGAGATACCAGCACCAGGCCGATGCCGGTCTGTTCCACCACTTGGCGGAGTTTGGTACAGGTGACGTCAATGGCACGCCTTTCATCCAGGTCTGTCAATCCTGAGATGACGATGGTGAGGTGATCAAGGACCACGACGTCCACCCCTTCCGCATCGGCCAGGTATCTGATCTTGCTGATGAGGTGGTCGGGGTCCATCGACCCAAAGTGGTCATAAAGAAAGCAACGACCAGTGCCAAACACACGGTCAAAGCCAGCTCTGATCTCAGACTCATCGGCAGCGTTGGGGTCCAGGTGGATGGGTTTGTTGAGTTCGATGCCCACGATTCCTTGCATCGTGCGCTTGGTGGATTCCTCCAGTGCGATGTACCCCACACGAAGGCCAGCCCGCAGAAAGTGATGGGCCCACTCTCGACAGACGCTGGACTTGCCGACGCCCGAGCCGGCGCACAGCGTCACCATCTCGCCGCGCCTGAACCCACGGGTCATGGCGTCCAATTGTGGCCAGGGGTACGGACAGGCTGACTTAGCACCAGGCTTGATCAGCTCTGACCACAGATCGTTGGCATTGACGATGCCATCTGGCCTGGTCGGCGTGGCCTTCCAAAGCAGCTCGCGCAGGGTCTCCCCTTCGCCAGCCACAAGCATCTCGTTGGCGTCCTTGCGAGGTAGCTGGCACACGGCCACCTTCCCCAACGGCAGGACAGCCAAGCAATCAGCAGCGGCCTTGACCCCGGGTTCATCCGAGTCGAAGCACAGCACGATCCGAGCAAACTGCGACAGCCATGTGGCGTTGGCAGCCAAGTATTTCTTGGCGGACTGTGCCCCGTTGGGCAACGACACCACTGGATATTTGTTGCCTTGGACCTGGGAGACAGACATGGCGTCGATCTCCCCTTCAGTCACGGTGACAAAGAGATTGGTCTCCTTGCCAAAGTTTTGGCGCCAAAGATGCTGGCCCCAAAGCTGCAAGTTGGATGAATCGCCAAGCCACCTGAACCGCTTGTCAGCAGTGCGGAGATGCTGGGCCACCACCTTGCCCGCTTGGTTGCGGTACGGCGCCACCTGAACGGGGCTGCCGTTGTGGGTGGAGTACCCGTAACCAAATAGGGCGCACGTCTCTTCGGTTAAACCACGCTTTGGCAGGGCCTTGGGCTGAATGAAGTCAAGGATCGGGGTGGTTGGTGGTGGCTGCGGCTCCATGCGTGGTGCTGGCTTGTCTTTCTTTGGTTGTTCTTGGTACCCACAGCCGAAACAGGTTGCATGACCGTCGTCGTAGCGGGCCAGGTTGTTTTTGGATTTGCATTCAGGGCATGCCTCATGCTTTAGGAACTTGGATGGCATTGGTCCATGAGGTCGGGATGTTGCCTTCACACCAGAGGAACCCGTGTCGTTCTGCCCATTGCCAGTACGTGAGGGACCGAGGGGCCCGACTCAACTTGACGTCCGCTTTCTGAAAACAGAGACGGATGTCCAGGTCTGGATGCTGTGCCTTGACGGCCACCATCTTTCGCCTGTCATCTGAGTCAAACAGCCCCTTGGTCTCAACGATCACGCCATTGGGCAAGACAAAGTCCGGCGTGTAGACCGCTTCAATCGTGTACGCCAGGGCCTGCACCTCGTATCCGAACTGCAGGCCACGGGCCTTCAAGCTTGCGGCAACTGATGCCTCAAACTTTGAGCGGTACCGACTAGAAGTCAAACCCCTCGTCGCTTGCGGTTGCTGTTGCGTCGAATGGGATCGGCGCCTGCGCCTCGCTGGTCGACCACCCGGCTTCTTCTTGAAATCCAAAGCTGTCGGCTGAGCCACCAGATTCCACCAGGTCGATGATCTGCACTGCTTTTAAGCGCAGCGTGATGCCAGCACCAAGGGCAGGGTTGTAGAAGGGGCACGCCTCGAACGACACGCGACCGGTGGTACCGGACCACATACCACGCAGGGCGTCACGATCCTTGACGGGTGCACCAGACGCATCGAAGAGGGCCGGAGCTGAAGTCCAGGCACGACCGTCGCGGCTGACGCCTTTGGCGCGCATCTTGGCGGAGATCACAAAGACGGGTTCACCGTTGACCTCCTCGTATCCGTAGCTCGGGTCAACTGCTTTGAACTTTTGCCCTGGTGCTTGGGACTTGAGGCTGGCTTTGTGCGCCTCGAACAAGGCATCCAGTTGGTCGGCCAGCGGTGCTGCGTCAGCTGCTGGGATGACAGCAGCCACCTTGTAGTCACCTTCTGGGTTGAACTTGGTCTCGGGCTCGATGAGCTTGGGGTACTTAAGGGTTGCCTTGGGTGTGGTCAGACGAACCTTGTCAACGAATTGGAAGTTCATGAAACGAAGTAATCAGCGTTGCTTACAAGTTGTGGGTTGAATCCGCCAAGGCTTGGCCGCGGCGGGAGTTTGGCCTGTACGTCTTGCGGGAGCTGGGCCACAAGCTCATCAGCGATGGGCGTGAACCAGTCCTTGGAGTACATGCCAGCAAAGGTACTCCGGATGCAGGTCCGAAGTATGGCCATCTCTGCTGGCGTTGTGGCAAAGCAATCGTGGATGCCGCCGATGTTGCGGACTCCAGCTGCATCTGCCTCGATCGTGACGGCAGCCATGTGGCTGGCGTCAAGACTGTGCACGACGTTGGGGCTGAGCCCATTTGCCATGCGCTTGGGGTTGAGGCGGGTTGGCTGGTGGTTGGTCATCAGGTCCAGTGGCACTGACGACAGGTGGTACAGCCGCACCCGAACTCCGCTGTAATCCCAGTATTCCTGGAACACAGGCAAGCCAGATGGGGCATGCCAGGTCACGGGTTTGCTGAGCTTGCCCGCTTCACTGCCAACCTTTTTGAACCAGGACATGGCTGCCTTGGCAGGTTGGATCAGGGCCGACGTCTCCCGGTACAAGATGGTCGCCATGTAGTGGTGGCTGGCCATGGCACCACGCTTGAAGCACCAGCAGTTCCGGTCGTACAACTCATGACCTCGGTCAACTGCCCAGGCATGGCAGAAATTAACGACGGCCTGCCTGGTTGCTGAGTACGGAATGGTCATGACCACTGGCTTGGCAAGCGTGCGGTCTGGGTTCAACTGCAACCAATTAGCAGCATGCTGATTCCCAGTCGCAGCGTCGGCCCTGGTAATGGCCAACACCTTGTTCAGCACAGCGGAATAGATGTCACGAGGTGCCTCACTTGGGGTGAGGTTGACTAGCTCTGCCATCTCCTGTGATCTCAGGAGGGCTGAGTAATGCTGGATTCCGGAGCACGTGCAGTCCAGAACGACAGGCTGGTGGCAGATCCAGCCATACCCGTGGTGGCTGAACTGCTGGTACGCCCGGCAGAACGCAAGGAATTGCCAAGGATCTTTGGCGTTGGTCCAGAACTCTTGGGCGCTCCAAGGTTCACGGCCTGCTGCTTCAATCTCCAGTTGGTGTTGGTGCACCCACTGGATTCGAGCAGCCCAGGTCAACTTGCTGTGGCCATAGCTGTTGGCACCGTGGATGCGGAGCCAATCAGCCTCGGCCTCTGTGTTGATGGGTGTGCCCGCTGCAAATTGCAGCAGCGACCGACCTGTGTCGTTGGCCTGTGGATTCAGATATGGCGGTCGGTAGTAATACCTACCCCTGAAATCCAGCTGCACGGGGAAATAGATGGCCTCCTCGTTGGCCAGCCTGCGTGCCACCCACAACTGCTTGGCCGTGGCCAATCGCTTGGCTCGGTCCTTGTCGTTGCGCTCATGGATCCGACGTGCCGTGATGCGCCAAGCCGTGACGTCGTCGTGGTCGTCAGGCAGGTGCTTTGGATACGGCGGAATTGGATGGCCTTCACGGGGCAGCAAACCCCCGATCTGCATGCTTTTATCCCAGGCATGGTTGACCTGGTCCAGCATCCAGGTGTTGATGCGCCACCCAACCCGTTGCTGAATGTTGGCAGCCACGATGTATGAATCATCGGGGCTGGAAGATTCAGCAACCAGCTCGGCGTTGTCTTTGAACAAGACGTTGCCGGGCAACCCGTTGGTCCAGTAACCACCGGTCAACGGGTCCAGCCAATCCCGTGGTGGGATCAGTGTTGGCAAGGCAAAGGGACATAGCAAGCGCTGTTGTTCCTCAGCTTTGCGCACCCAGTCCAAAGCAACTTGGGTTGCACGCACCCGCTTGATCGTGCACATGGCGGATCGCTCCGCATAGATCTCGATCAGGCCAGTGCATGTGGCCACCTGGTGGATGAGGAACGTGCCAACGCTGAGCTTTTCTTGAGGCGTCCAGATCTGTGAGTTGCGCATACGCATGGCATCCGCACGCTTCTTGCTGAACCGTCGGCGCTGTTGGTTGTGGACCTTCAGCTCGTACTCAGAAGCACGAGACAGCATGGTTTCAAGCCAGAGGCGTTCAGCCAAGGCGTAAGCCAGGGCCTGGAACTTCGATGTCTGCGTCAGCTGGTCGATGACCACACGCATGGCGACAGCCGCAATCTTGTGTGGCGCAAGTTGCAACAGCGGACCCATGTGGGCATAGCCACGACCAGCCTTGCCAGATCGCATGGCATCACGGTGCAACCGCAACACACCCACGATCTTGTCGACACCAACAGCAGCAAGCATGTCGCCATGGGTCGACAGCGATTCCATGCCTGTTTCACGGCGCCTGTTCATCCGACTTGTGAATGCGTCGGCGCCGATCTGTAGCATCTCTCGCTCTAGCTGAAGCTGGTTCTCAAGGGTTGCCACGACTTTCGTAGCCACCCACAAAGCCCAACTTCAACAATGACAGCGCAGCTGGATCAAACTCTGCTGGAAATGTTGATAGCCAGCGCTGGTAAGATCGCTCACGAACATCCAAAGGATTCTCCTCCAGCTCTGGTTCGTCCGGCAGGTACGTCCAGTGCGTTGTGTTGCTTTGATGTGGACGCTGAAACCAACCTTTGTACCAGCCAAATGCCTTGCAGTACCAGAGGACGTCGCCTTTTGCGTTAGCTTGTTCTTTGGTTGGTGGATAACAGATTGGAAAAACGTTTTCAGGCAGTTCGTTTGTCATTTGTCTTGGGGTTAAGTGTGATTTTGGTAGCGGTCGGGTACCTGTTGTTCGCAAACTTCAGGGCTTCTTCTTTTGTGGTTGCCTTGATCCATTCACGCATGGGCTGCATGCCTTTGTATTCCACTGTGATCGGAAACAACCGGGCGTTTGGGTCCGACGTACGGCTGATGCCTTCGCCAGCTGCGCCTCCGTTTTCTTCACGCCAATGGATGACATAGGCTTCGACCTTGCTCATGCTGCCCCACCCGCTCATTTGTCAGCCTCTGCCCGAAGGCGCTGAGCAACTTCGCAAACAGCAAGGTTGCAGATCTTGGCTTCAGATGCAGGTGGTGCCCACGTTTCGATCTCGTCTGCAAGCAGACGCAACACAGCCCGCATGCGATCGGGTTCAACAATTAAGCGAAGTCCAGTGACGCCCTTGCACTCAATGCCAAGAGCTGCAAGCAGTCCTTTGATTTCTTGGCTGTGGCCTGTTAAGTACGTCATTCGGGCAGTGCCTCTAGAGCGCGGCGGATGGTGTCGAGATCTTTCATCTGGTCACTGAAGAATTCTCCCGTTGCTACAAGGCGTGTGAGCCCCTCCAGTGCTCGCTCCTTCAAGCTCGGCGGCTTGGGGCGGCGGGCGGCGCGGATGTAGCGAGCAAAGTCATAAGCATCCTCACCTGCGTCAATCTCAACCAGCCTTAGGCACGCCTCCAGCTCCTGGTCGGCGCCCCACTGTGCGGCTTCAGTGGCAACGTAATCAAAGTAAGTCTTTGGATCGTCTTGATACTGGTCGGCTTGCTCCCACCACTGCTGCACCAGCTCCGGCGGTGGGGTGATGGGGTGTTGGTTAGTCATTGAGCAGCCCTCCGTCTACGAGGGCATCGCACCATTCCTTGAACGGTGCTTCAATCTGAGCCATAGCTTTGTTGTCGATGGTTTCTGGATTGCGGATCATGCTGATTGCAAGGCCAAGAGCATCACCCAAGCGGTTCTCAAGGGTGT
>Ga0129333_10000660_pt1 | contig 29366 bp, 24 predicted proteins | sample CPB6_08_DNA_FD_94474 | JGI IMG/M metagenome (GOLD analysis project Ga0129333, IMG submission 94474) | Freshwater to marine salinity gradient microbial communities from Chesapeake Bay, USA - CPBay_Sum_0.6_0.8_DNA | ecosystem: Environmental > Aquatic > Marine > Coastal | place: USA: Chesapeake... | reverse complement strand
GCGTGGCCGGCTACATGTCCAAGCCGGTGTCGGGCTCCGAGCTGCTCGATGGCCTGCTGTCGGCGCTGGGCACACAGGTCGAGCCGGCACTGGCCGAGCCACCACGCACCGGCGCGGCGAAGCTGCCGACTGCGCAGCGCTCGCTGGACCTGCTGCTGGTCGAGGACAACCAGATCAACCAGACGCTGGCCACTTTCCTGCTCGAACGCCTGGGCCACAAGGTGTCGGTGGCGGTCAACGGCCGCATCGCGGTGGACATGACGGCCGAGCACCCGTTCGACCTGGTGCTGATGGACATGCAGATGCCCGAGATGGACGGGCTGGAGGCCACGCGCTGCATCCGCGAGCGCGAGCTGAAGGCTGCCGCCGGGCATGTGCCGATCATGGCGATGACCGCTAACGCAATGCAGGGCGATCGCGAGCGCTGCATCGATGCCGGCATGGACGGCTACGTCAGCAAGCCGATCGATCCCGCTTCGCTCAGTCTGGAGATCGAGCGGCTGATGGCCGCACACGCTGCCGCGGAGGCCGCGCGCAAGCAGGCTGCCGGTGGCACCTTGGCCGCCGAGGTGCGCCCGGAAGACGTGCAGCACTTCGACTTGGCCACCATGGTGCAGCGCCTGGGCAGCACCCGCGACAACGCACTTGAACTGGCGCGCCTGTTTGTCGGCGACGCGGCAGCGCTGCTGGCGCGCATGCGCGAGGCCACCACCCAGCACGACCTGGCGCGGGTGGAGACGCTCTCGCGGCGCTTGTTCCATGCCTCCGACAGCCTGTCGGCGGGCCATGTACGCCAGCTCGCACAGGGCTTGATGCTGGCGGCCAAATCGCGCGACGAGGCTGCCATCGCGCAACTCACCGCGCAGCTCGATCAGGGCCTGGTGCGATTTGCACAGGCGCTGATTGCGCAGTCGCAGCCTGGCGGCAAGGCAGCGCGCACCAGCCCGGCCGCGCCCTCCGCCCAGGCCGTCAGCGCCTGAGGCTAAGGCACCGCGGGCAGGCGCCCCCGCGCGGGGCGCTACCATCGGCCGATGCAAGCACCCCTGACGCCCGCGCTCGCCTGCAGCGGGCGCGGCGGCGCATCCCTTCACCGTGAGCCCAACCCTTCATGACCCGCATTGCTGGACACCTGCTGGTGGAATGTCTCGTCGCGCAAGGCGTGACGCATGTCTTTGGCGTCCCTGGCGAAAGCTACCTGGCCGCGCTTGACGGCTTTCACGCGCATGCCGAGCGCATCCGCTTCATCATCAACCGGCAAGAGGGTGGCGCCGCCTTCATGGCCGAGGCGCACGGCAAGCTGACCGGCCGCCCGGGCGTGTGCTTCGTCACCCGCGGGCCGGGTGCAACCAACGCTTCGATCGGTGTGCACACCGCGTTTCAGGACTCCACGCCGATGGTGCTGTTTGTCGGCGATGTGGCCAGCGACCAGCGCGACCGCGAGGCCTTCCAGGAGGTGGACTACACCCACTTCTTCGGCCCCGGCACCAAAGGCATGGCCAAGCGGGTGGAGCGCATCGACGAGGCACGCCGCATCCCCGAGTACGTGGCGCGGGCCTTTGCCACCGCAATGAACGGCCGCCCCGGCCCGGTGGTGCTGGTGCTGCCCGAGGACATGCTGACCCAGGCGGTGGACGCGTCGGTGCAGGCGCTGCCGCGGGTGGAGGCGGTGGAAGCCTGGAGCGACCCCGGCTCGCTGCGCACCCTGCGCGAGATGTTGCTGGCCAGCCAGCGGCCGTTCGTGATCGCAGGCGGCGGCGGCTGGACGCCGCAGGCGGCGCAGGCGCTGCAGCGCTTCGCCGAGAACTGGAAGCTGCCGGTGGGCAACGCCTTCCGCTTCCAGGACACCTTCGACAACACGCACCCGCAGTACGCCGGCGACGTTGGCATCGGCATCAACCCGCGGCTGGCGCAGCGGGTCAAAGACAGCGACCTGATCATCGCCATCGGCCCGCGCCTGGGCGAGATGACCACCGGCGGCTACACCTTGCTCACGCCACCGAAGCCGGCGCAGAAGCTGGTGCACATCTACGCCAGTGCGGAGGAACTCAACCGCGTGTACCAGGCCGACCTGGCGATGCTCTCCACCATGAATGCCGCGGCGCGCAGCCTCGAGGTGCTGACCGCGCCGCCAAGCGTGCCCTGGGAGGCGTGGACCGCCGCCTGCCACGCCGACTACCAGGCCAACCTGCAACCGCAGCCATTGCCCGGTGACATCGACATGCCTGCGGTGGTGGGCGTGCTGCAAAAGCACCTGCCCGCCGACGCGGTGCTGACCAATGGCGCGGGCAACTTTGCCAGCTGGCTGCACCGCTTCTACCGCTACCCGGGCCTGGTGCGTGGCCTCAAGACGCAGGTCGCACCCACGGTGGGCAGCATGGGCTATGGCGTGCCGGCGGGCATTGCGGCCAGCATCGTGAGCGGGCGCACCGTGTTCACCATCGCGGGCGATGGCGACTTCCTGATGAACGGGCAAGAGCTGGCCACCGCCGTGCAGCATTGCGCCAAGACCATCATCCTGCTGCTCAACAACGGCATGTACGGCACCATCCGCATGCACCAGGAGCGCGAGTACCCGCGGCATGTGAGCGGCTCGCAGCTGCACAACCCCGACTTCGCCGCGCTGGCGCGCGCCTACGGCTACGAGGGGGTGCGCATCACCCGCACCGACGAGTTCGAGCCGGCCTTGCTTGCGGCGCTTGCGCGGCCCCACGGCACGCTGATCGAGGCCGTGCTCGACCCGCAGGTCATCACCACCCGCGGCACGCTCGACGCCATCACCGATGCGGCGCTGAAGAAGCGCTGAGCGGCCACCGGCGCGCCACACAAGCGGCGCAGGGCATGAAAAAGGCCGCCCGCAGGCGGCCTTGGCAATCCGGCGTGGGCCGGATTACTTGACGTGCTTGCCGATCAGGCCAGCCATCTCGAACATCGAGACTTGCGCCTTGCCGAAGATGTCCTTCAGCTTGGCGTCGGCGTTGATCATGCGCTTGTTGACCTTGTCCTGCAGACCGTTCTTCTTGATGTAGGTCCACAGCTTGCTGACGATCTCGGTGCGCGGCAGCGGGGCGGAACCCACAACGGCGCCGAGCGCAGCGCTGGGCGTCAGGGCCTTCATGAAGGCAGCGTTGGGCGTGCGCTTCTTCGCAGGTGCCTTCTTGGCGGCCGGCTTCTTCGCAGCAGCTTTCTTCGCAGGTGCCTTCTTGGCGGCCGGCTTCTTCGCAGCGGCTTTCTTCGCCGGTGCAGCCTTCTTCGCCGGGGCCTTCTTCGCCGGTGCCTTCTTGGCGGCCGGCTTCTTCGCAGCGGCCTTCTTGGCCGGAGCCTTCTTCTTCGCAGTTGCCATGATTGTGTTTCCTTCTAGAAGTTGAACGTTCGCCTGCGACAATGCCACCCGACGATGAGTCCCCTGCCTCAGGCAAAGCGGATGCTATAGGAGAAAAAACGCGTTTCCAAGGGGAAAAACACGTTTTCTCCTCTGGGATGTCGTTTTTTTTCGACCCGTTTTCCCTCTGACGCGCCTCCGGGTTCCCTCGAGAGCGCGCCCCGCTTCCCCCAGGAGAGCGCCACCATGGCCCTGACGTTTTCGACCTGCGACCTCTGCGATGCCCACGAGGCCGATGCCTCGGGCGCCTTTCGCGTGCTGCCCCCGGTGTTCCACGACTACGGCGGAGCGCCCCGCTTTGCCGGGCCGGTGGTGACGCTGCGCTGCATGGGCGACAACTCGCGGGTGCGCGACGCGGTGGCAGAGCCGGGGCAGGGCCGGGTGCTGGTGGTCGACGGCGGCGGGCTGCTGCGCTGCGCGCTGATGGGGGGCAACCTCGCGGCCGACGCGGCGCGCAACGGCTGGGCCGGCGTGCTGGTGGACGGCGCGGTGCGCGACCTGGCGGAGTTGCGTGCGCTGCCGCTGGGGGTGCGTGCGCTGGCGCTGGTGCCGATGCGCCCGGCCAAGCGCGGCGAAGGCCAGCGCGATGTGCCGGTGACGGTGCAGGGCACAGTGGTGCGCCCCGGCGACTGGCTCTACGCCGACGAAGACGGCATCGTGCTCAGCGCGCAGCCGCTGCTCTGACCGGCCAGGTGGCCAGCACCACGCCGGCCAGCGCCAGTGCGAGTGCGGCGAACTGCGCGGCGCTGGCGCGCTCGCCGAGCGCGAGCATCCCGACCAGCGCGGCCGACACCGGCAGAAACACGGTGAACACGCCGGCCTGTGCTGCAGGAACGGTGCGCAGGCCGGTCATCCACAGCCACACCGTCCACACGCTGGCAGCCAGAGAGTAGAACAGCAGCAGCGCGGCAACCGGCAGGCTGATCACCGAGAAGTCGAACTGCAGCGCCGCCCACAGGCCCAGCGGCGTCATCAGCACGAAGCCCCACAGGTTGATGAGTGCGCTGATGCGGCGGGGGCCGAGCGTGCCGGTCAGCGCCTTGCCGATCACCGCATACGAAGCCTCGCACACCACCGCACCAAAGATCAGCAGGTTGCCCAGCCATTCGCGCGAGGCCGCTGCGGTGCCGGCCCCGGCCTCTGCCGCGGGTGGCCGCGACCACGCCAGCAGCGCGATGCCGGCACAGGCGCATGCAATCGCGGCCAGCAGGCGCGGCGTGATGCGCTCGCGCAGGAACAGCCAGCTCAGGAGCGCCACCATCGCCGGAATCGCCGCGAGGATCACGCCAGCCGAGACCGCCGAGGTCAGCCGCATGCCGCCCAGCATGCACAGCGTGAAGAGGAAGTTGCCGAGAAAGCTTTCAAGGAACAGCAGCAGGTGGGTGCGCCGGTTCAGCGGCGGCTCGTCGGCCGGGCGGCGCAGCCAGTGCGCCATGGCGATGCCGCCGATGCCAAAGCGCAGCCATGCCAGCAGCACCACCGGCAGCACCGCCAGCAGCGGCTTGGACAGCGCCACATAGCTGCCCACCAGCGCCATGCTGAGCGCCAGGCACAGCCGCGCGGCAAGCGGCGAGGGGCTGCGGGCAGGTGAGGGCGACACGGCAAGAGACCCGGTGGACGATAGACTTGTGCGACGGCGCGCATCATGCATCACGCGCGTGCCTGCTGCCCCGATGAGTTCCTCTCCCGACCCGACTGCGGCGCCCGCACCCGGCGCCATGCGACACGATGCGTTGCCCTCGCGGCATGTGTTCGTGTACGGCACGCTGCGCCGCGGCGAGATGAACGATATCCACCGCCTGCAGCCCGCACCGCGCTTTGTCGGCATGGCGCAGGTCAGGGGCACGCTGTACGACCTGGGGGCCTACCCCGGGCTGCGTCTGCACGGCGATGCAGCGGTGGTGGGCGAGGTGTACGCCATCGATGCGTCGCTCGAGCCGCAGCTCGATGCAATCGAAGAGATCCGCGGCCGCGCCGACGACGAGTACCTCAAGCGCCGCCTCACCGTCGTGGTGGCGCAGCAACCGCTGGAGGTGCTGCTGTACGAGGTGCAGCCGCATCGCATCGCCGGTGCGCCGGTGATTGCCAGCGGCGACTGGCTGCAGCGCTGAGTCTTTGCGGGGGGCCAGCCGCGTTGTGCTGGGCGTTTGGCGTAAGGCGGCTGCGTTACCGCTTTGATGTTTCAGCAGTGAATATTTCATTGCGTATCATGAAAAGTGCGGATGTTGCACTGCGCAAAAATTTTCCAATGCGAGAGATCGGTTGCCGTAATGAGAAACGGCGACCCTAAGCCGTTGATTTCATTGAAAATAAAAATATCTCTTCTATAAGACATAAGAGCGCTTTCCGGTCTTGTATAAGACTTACAGTACATCTCAACGGCCACCCGGCCATCCGCGCGCAAGCCAGCCGCAGGTGCCGTTGAAGTTTCTTGTTCGTCTTGTGTCACACCTCAGGAGAGAGAGCCATGTCGCAAACCACCCGTGAACAACAGATCGCCGCCCTCGAAAAGGATTGGGCTGAGAACCCGCGCTGGAAAGGCATCAAGCGCGGCTACAGCGCCGCCGACGTCGTGCGCCTGCGCGGCAGCGTGCAGATCGAGCACACGCTGGCCCAGCGCGGTGCCGACAAGCTGTGGAGCCTGATCAACGGCGCCGCCGCCAAGGGCTATGTCAACGCCTTTGGCGCCATCACCGCCGGCCAGGCGATGCAGCAGGCCAAGGCCGGCCTCGAGGCGGTGTACCTGTCGGGTTGGCAGGTGGCCGCGGACGGCAACACCTCCGAGACGATGTACCCGGACCAGTCGCTGTACGCCTATGACTCGGTGCCCACCATGGTCCGCCGCATCAACAACACCTTCAAGCGCGCCGACGAGATCCAGTGGAGCCGCGGCGTGGGCCCCGAGAGCAAGGAGTACATCGACTACTTCCTGCCGATCGTGGCGGACGCGGAAGCCGGCTTCGGTGGCGTGCTCAACGCCTTCGAGCTGATGAAGAACATGATCGCTGCCGGTGCGGCCGGCGTGCACTTTGAAGACCAGCTGGCTGCCGTGAAGAAGTGCGGCCACATGGGCGGCAAGGTGCTGGTGCCCACGCAAGAGGCCTGCGAGAAGCTGATTGCCGCGCGCTTTGCAGCCGATGTGATGGGCGTGCCCACCATCGTGCTGGCACGCACCGACGCTGAAGCCGCCAACCTGATCACCAGCGACCACGACGCGAACGACAAGCCGTTCCTGACCGGTGAGCGTACGCAAGAAGGCTTCTTCCGCGTGAAGAACGGCCTGGAGCAGGCGATCAGCCGCGGGGTGGCCTACGCCGAGTACGCCGACCTGGTGTGGTGCGAGACCGGCACGCCTGACCTCGGCTTTGCGCGCGAGTTCGCGCAGGCGGTGCACGCCAAGCACCCGGGCAAGCTGCTGTCGTACAACTGCTCGCCCTCGTTCAACTGGAAGAAGAACCTGGACGACAAGACGATCGCCGCCTTCCAGGACGAGCTGTCGGCACTGGGCTACAAGTACCAGTTCATCACGCTCGCAGGCATCCACCTCAACTGGTACAACACCTTCCAGTTCGCACACGCCTACGCCCGCGGCGAGGGCATGAAGCACTACGTGAACATGGTGCAGGAGCCCGAGTTCAAGGCGCGCGAGCAGGGCTACACCTTCGTGTCGCACCAGCAGGAAGTCGGCGCGGGCTACTTCGACGACGTGACCACCGTGATCCAGGGCGGCTCGTCCAGCGTGAAGGCGCTGACCGGCTCGACCGAGGAAGAGCAGTTCCACTGATCGCGCATCGCGCCTGGCGTGGCGCGATCCACGGCGCGATCGACCCAGCCCGGGGCATGCCCCGGGCTTTTTTATGGGAAAATTCGGGCCTTCTGCACACCAGCAAGAGCGAGAAAGGCACGCCGGTTATGACACCGCGAACGTCGTCGGAGGTTGTTGTCGCCGCCCGTTGAGGCTGGCACCGTCGCACCTGCGTGGTTCCTGCTTTTTCTCACACGAGCGCGGCTTGGTCCGCGCTTTTTGTTGCCTGCCTGAATTCCCCTGACTGAACCGACATGCCCAACATCACATTGCCCGACGGCTCGCAGCGCGCCTTTGATGCGCCGGTCACCGTGGCCGACGTCGCCGCATCCATCGGCGCGGGCCTGGCCAAGGCCGCGCTGGCCGGCAAGGTGGACGACCGCGTGGTCGACACCAGCTTCGTCATCGACAAAGACGCGAAGCTTGCCATCGTCACCGCTAAGGATGCCGACGGGCTGGAGGTGATCCGCCACTCCACCGCGCACCTGCTGGCCTATGCGGTGAAGGAACTCTTTCCCGACGCGCAGGTGACCATCGGCCCGGTGATCGAGAACGGGTTTTATTACGACTTCTCCTACAAGCGCCCGTTCACACCCGAGGACCTGGCCGCGATCGAAAAGCGCATGGCCGAACTGGCCGCCAAGGACGAGCCGGTTGTGCGCCGCGTGCTGCCGCGCGACGAGGCGGTGGCGCACTTCAAGGCGATGGGCGAGCACTACAAGGCCGAGATCATCGGCAGCATCCCGGCCGGCGAGGACGTGAGCCTGTACCGCGAGGGTGGTTTTGAAGACCTGTGCCGCGGCCCGCACGTGCCGAGCACCGGCAAGCTCAAGCACTTCAAGCTGATGAAGGTGGCCGGTGCCTACTGGCGCGGCGACCACCGCAACGAGATGCTGCAGCGCGTCTACGGCACCGCCTGGGCCAGCAAGGAAGACCTGCAGCAGTACCTGACGCAACTGGAAGAGGCCGAGAAGCGCGATCACCGCAAGCTCGGCCGCGAACTCGACCTGTTCCACATCGACGACCACGCGCCCGGCGTGGTGTTCTGGCACCCCAAGGGCTGGGCCGTGTGGCAGGAAGTCGAGCAGTACATGCGCCGCGTGTACCGCGACAACGGCTACCACGAGGTCAAGGGCCCGCAGCTGCTGGACAAGACCCTGTGGGAGAAGACCGGCCACTGGGACAAGTACCGCGAGAACATGTTCACCACCGAGTCGGAAAAGCGCGACTATGCGCTCAAGCCGATGAACTGCCCGGGCCACATCCTGATCTTCAAGCAGGGCGTCAAGAGCTACCGCGACCTGCCGCTGCGCTACGGCGAATTCGGCCAGTGCCACCGCAACGAGCCCACCGGGGGCCTTCACGGCATCATGCGGGTGCGCGGCTTCACCCAGGATGACGGCCACATCTTCTGTACCGAAGACCAGATCCTGCCCGAGTGCCTGGCCTACACGTCGCTGCTGCAGCGGGTGTACAAGGACTTCGGCTTTACCGACATCATCTACAAGGTGGCCACCCGCCCGGCGGCGCGCATCGGCTCGGACGAGAGCTGGGACAAGGCCGAGCACGCGCTGATGGAAAGCCTGCGCGCTTCGGGCTGCGAATTCGTCATCGCCCCGGGCGACGGCGCCTTCTATGGCCCGAAGATCGAATACACCCTGAAGGACGCGATCGGCCGGCAGTGGCAGTGCGGAACCATCCAGGTCGATTTCTCGATGCCCGAGCGGCTGGACGCCGAATATGTGGGCGAAGACGGCGCCCGCCACCGGCCGGTGATGCTGCACCGCGCCATCGTCGGCAGCATGGAGCGCTTCATCGGCATCCTGATCGAGCAGCACGCCGGCGCCTTGCCGATCTGGCTGGCGCCGGTGCAGGTGGCGGTGCTCAATATCACCGACGCGCAGGCCGATTACGCCCGTCAAGTCGCGAAAACGCTGCAAAATCAAGGGCTTAGGGTCGAAACCGACCTGCGCAACGAGAAAATCACGTATAAAATACGGGAGCACGCGTTGCAAAAGCTGCCGTTCATTGCGGTGGTGGGCGACAAAGAGATGGCTGCCGGCATGGTGGCCGTGCGTGCCCGGGGCAATCAGGACCTCGGCGTGATGTCGCTGGACGCCTTTGCACAAAGGCTCTCCGACGCCATCGCCAACAAGCACTGAGGATTTTTGAGAGGTTCATACCATCGCTACTGAATTTCGCGACCGCCGCCAGCGCGAGGAACGCAAGCACCGCCTGAACCGGGAGATCATGGCCCCGGAAGTCCGCCTGAGCGGACCCGAGAACGAACCGCTGGGCATTGTCAGCCTGGCAGAAGCCCTCAGGATGGCCGGCGAGCTGGACGTGGACCTGGTTGAAATCGCTGCCACCGCTGTCCCGCCGGTCTGCCGGCTGATGGACTACGGCAAGTTCAAGTACCAGGAACAGAAGAAGGCCGCGGAAGCGAAAGCCAAGCAAAAGATCATCGAGGTCAAGGAGATCAAGTTTCGTCCTGGCACCGATGACGGTGACTACAACATCAAGATGCGCAACATCCGGAGGTTTCTGGATGATGGCGACAAGTGCAAGATCACGCTGCGCTTTCGGGGCCGCGAGATCACGCACCAGGAAATCGGAATGGCGCTGTTGCAGCGCATCCGTGACGATCTGGGCGAGGCCATCGTGGTCGAGCAGTTCCCCAAGCTCGAGGGGCGGCAGATGATCATGATGATCGCGCCGGGTCGCAAGAAGGTGGCTGTCGCTCCCAAGGCGGCTGCAGGCCAGGCCGCTCCGGCGGCCACGGCCTGAAGGCAGTTCGGGAAGGTTCAAGGGACTTCGGTCCCGCCGCCTGCCGGTTGGTCGCCGGCTCAGCGGCAATTCGTGGCTCGGGGCCATCAAGACCGCGGCTGGTTGCTGCGGCGCCTCACGAGCACAACACAAGAAGGAGCATTCACATGCCCAAAATGAAGACCAAGAGCAGCGCGAAGAAGCGTTTTCGCGTTCGTCCCGGCGGCACCGTCAAGCGCGGTCAGGCCTTCAAGCGTCACATCCTGACCAAGAAGACCACCAAGAACAAGCGCCACCTGCGCGGCGCCGTGTCCGTGCACGAGACCAACATGGCCTCGATGGCAGCGATGCTGCCCGGCACCGGCATCTGACCCACTGACGAACCAGGAGAACACACATGCCTCGCGTCAAACGCGGCGTCACCGCCCGCGCACGTCACAAGAAAGTCCTCGCCCTGGCCAAGGGTTTCCGCGGTCGCCGCGGCAACGTCTTCCGCATCGCCAAGCAGGCGGTGATGAAGGCCGGCCAGTACGCCTATCGCGACCGCCGCGCCAAGAAGCGCGTCTTCCGCCAGCTGTGGATCGCCCGTATCAATGCGGCTGCGCGCGAACTGGGCCTGACCTACAGCCAGTTCGCCAACGGCATCCGCAAGGCCGGCATCGCCATCGACCGCAAGGTGCTGGCCGATATCGCCGTGCACGACAAGGCGGCCTTTGCCGGTATCGTGCAGCAGGTCAAGGCCAAGCTGGCAGCCTGATCGGCTCTGAAGGCTGCCGCCGCCCCGCGCGGCGCGGCCCTCACGCATCCCGGCAGGGGCTGGTGCCACAAGGCGCTGGCCCCTGTTGCTTTCCGAGGTCCGTCTTCGAGGACGCGAATGAACGAACTGGACTCCATCGTCGATCAGGCGCAGCGCAGCTTTGCGCAGGCCGCCACGCCGACCGAGCTCGAGAATGCCAAGGCGCAGTTCCTCGGCAGGGCCGGCCGCATCACCGAGCTGATGAAAGGCATGGCCGCCCTCAGCGTCGACGAGAAGAAGACCCGTGGCGCGGCCATCAACCTGGCCAAGCAGGCGATCGAGGCCGCACTGAGCGCGCGGCGCCAGGCACTGGCCGACGCCGAACTCGAGGCACAGCTCAAGGCCGAGGCGCTGGACGTCACGCTGCCTGGCCGCGCGCAGGCGCAAGGGGGCCTGCACCCGGTGTCGCTCACGCTCGAACGGATTGAGGCCATCTTCGGCTCGATGGGCTTCGAGGTGGCGCAAGGCCCCGAGATCGAGACCGACTGGTTCAACTTCACCGCACTGAACACGCCTGAGGATCACCCGGCGCGTTCGATGCATGACACCTTCTACGTCGAAGGCGGCTACCTGCTGCGCACCCACACCAGCCCGATGCAGATCCGGCATGCGGTGCAGCATGTCAAGAAGCACCGCGCGCGGCTGGACGCCGGGCAGGGCATGCCCGAGATCCGGGTGATCGCGCCGGGCCGCACCTACCGCGTGGACAGCGACGCCACCCACTCGCCGATGTTCCACCAGTGCGAAGGCCTGTGGATCGGCGAAGAGGTGTCCTTCAAGGACCTGAAGGTCGTCTTTACCGATTTCTGCCGCACCTTCTTCGAAAGCGATGACCTGGTGCTGCGATTTCGGCCGAGCTTCTTTCCGTTCACCGAGCCCAGCGCCGAGATCGACATCCAGTTCCAGACCGGGCCGCTGGCCGGCCGCTGGCTGGAGGTGGCGGGCTCGGGGCAGGTGCATCCGAACGTGGTGCGCAACATGGGCCTGGACCCGGAGCGCTTCATCGGTTTTGCCTTCGGCATGGGGCCCGACCGGCTGACCATGCTGCGCTACGGCGTCAACGACCTGCGCCTGTTCTTCGACGGCGACCTGCGCTTCCTGTCGCAGTTCCAGTAACGGTCCACCGCAAGAGACCCACGCGATGCAATTCCCGGAATCCTGGCTGCGCGAGTTCTGCAATCCGCCGCTGAGCACCCAGCAACTGGCCGACACCCTGACCATGGCAGGCCTGGAGGTGGAGGAACTCCGCCCCGTGGCGCCGCCTTTCACCCAGGTGGTGGTGGGCGAGATCAAGGAGGCGGTGCAGCACCCCAACGCCGACCGCCTGCGCGTGTGCCAGGTGGATGTGGGGCAGGGCGCGTTGCTCAACATCGTCTGCGGCGCGCCGAACGCGCGGCCGGGCATCCGCGTGCCCTGCGCGCTGGTGGGGGCCGAACTGCCGCCGGGCGAGGACGGCAAGCCCTTCCAGATCAAGCTTGGCAAGCTGCGCGGCGTGGAAAGCCAGGGCATGCTGTGCTCGGCGCGCGAACTCAAGCTGTCGGACGACCATGCCGGCCTGCTGGAACTGAGCGCAGACGCGCCGCTGGGGCAGGACATCCGCGCGCACCTGAAGCTCGACGACACGCTGTTCACGCTGAAGCTCACGCCCAACCTCGCGCATTGCCTGTCGGTGTACGGCATTGCGCGCGAGGTGGCGGCACTCACCGGTGCGCCGCTCAAGGCGCCGTCGTTCCCGGCGGTGAAGGTGAGCCACCCGGACCGCCAGCCCGTGAAGGTTGGCGCGCCTGACCTGTGCGGCCGCTTCTCCGGGCGCATCGTGCGCGGCGTGAACACGCGCGCCACCACCCCGGCGTGGATGGTCGAGCGCCTGGCGCGCTGCGGGCAGCGCAGCGTCTCGCCGCTGGTGGACATCTCCAACTACGTGATGTTCGAGTTCGGCCGGCCGAGCCACATCTTCGACCTCGACAAGATCCACGGGACGCTGGACGTGCGCTGGGGCCGCGCGGGCGAGACCCTCAAGCTGCTCAACGGCAACACCGTCACCGTCGATGAATCGGTGGGCGTGATCGCCGACGATGCGCAGGTCGAGTCGCTCGCCGGCATCATGGGCGGCGACGCCACCGCCGTCTCCGACGACACGAAGAACGTCTACGTCGAGGCCGCCTTCTGGTGGCCCAAGGCGATCGCCGGCCGCTCGCGGCGCTACAACTTTTCCACCGATGCCGGCCACCGCTTCGAACGCGGCGTGGACCCGAGCACCACGGTCGAGCACATCGAGCGCATCACGCAGCTCATCCTGGACATCTGCGGCGGCGAAGCGGGCCCGATCGACGACACGCAGGTCAATCTGCCCCAGGCCAAGCCGGTGGCGTTGCGGATTGCGCGCGCCAACAAGGTGATCGGCATGCCGCTGACCCCAAAGCAGTGCGCCGATGCGCTGCGCGGCCTGGGCCTGCCGGTGACCGAAGGCGAGGGTGAGGATGGCCCGACCGTGACGGTGACACCGCCGCCGTACCGCTTTGACCTGCAAATCGAGGAAGACCTGATCGAGGAAGTGGCCCGCATGGTGGGCTACGACCACCTGCCGACCACGCCGCCCAAGGCGCCCACCACCGCCCGCGTGCGGCCCGAGGCGCAGCGCAGCGCCTTCGCGGTGCGCCGCATGCTGGCCGCGATGGGCTATCAGGAAACCATCAACTTCAGCTTTGTCGAAGAGCGCTGGGAGCGTGAGCTGGCGGGCAACGACAAGCCGATCCAGCTGCTCAACCCGATCGCCAGCCAGATGAGCGTGATGCGTTCGTCGCTGATCGGCTCGCTGCTGCAGGTGCTGCGCTTCAACCTGGATCGCCGCGCTTCACGGGTGCAGGTGTTTGAAGTGGGGCGCGTGTTCCTGCGCGACGCTTCGGTGAAGAACACCGACACCACGGTGGAGGGCTTCGACCAGCCGCTGCGCGTGGCCGGCCTGATCTACGGCCCGGCGATGCCGCAGCAGTGGGCACAGCGCGACACGGCGGCTGATTTCTACGACGCCAAAGCGCATGTGCAGCGGCTGTTCGCGCCACTGCAGCCGCTGTTCGAGCCGGCGCAGCATCCGGCACTGCACCCGGGTCGCTGCGCGCGGGTGATGGTGGGCGGGCGCTGCGTGGGCCATGTGGGTGAACTGCATCCCCGCTGGCGCCAGGGCTACGAGCTGGCGCAGGCGCCGGTGCTGTTCGAACTGGACCTGGACGCGGTGCTGACCCATGCGGTGCCGGTGGCCAGCGGCGTGCCGAAGTTCCAGGCCGCCGAGCGCGATATCGCGGTCATCGTGCAGGAGTCGGTCACGCACGATGCGCTGATGGCGGTGATCCACGCGGCCCCCACCCAGGGCCTGCTGCGCTCGGCGCTGCTGTTTGACGTGTACCGGCCCAAGGCGGGCACCGCGTCGGGCGGATTGCAAAGCGGCGAGAAAAGCCTGGCGGTGCGCTTGACGCTCAACAGCGACGCGGCCACACTCACCGACGAGCAGATCGACGCCTGTGTGCAGGCGGTGGTCGATGCGCTGGCAGCCCGGTGTGGTGCGCGGCTGCGTGGCTGAGTCCCTGCAATCTCGGATGACGCGATGGAACTGATCGTCGAGACCCTGGAAACCCCTGCGCTGACCAAGGCGCACCTGGCAGACCTGCTGTTCGAGCAGATCGGGCTGAACAAGCGCGAGTCCAAGGACATGGTCGATGCGTTTTTCGACCTGATGATGCAAAGCCTGGTTGACGGACAAGACGTCAAGATCTCTGGCTTCGGCAATTTCCAGATTCGCACCAAGGCGCCGCGGCCGGGGCGCAACCCGCGTACCGGCGAGCTGATTCCGATCGACGCGCGGCGCGTCGTCACCTTTCACGCCAGCACCAAGCTCAAGGAACAGATCCAGGGCCGGGAGTGATGAGGGTAGTCCCGGGGCTTTGCAGCGCGCAAGCCTTGCGGTATTCTGAAATCTTTCCCTGCGCTTTTGCCTGTTCCTGCTGTTGCCGTGTCGGCGTCCATGCTCTCGTCCCTTCCCGCGATCCCTGCGAAGCGCTACTTCACCATCGGTGAGGTGAGCGAGCTGTGTGGCGTGAAGCCGCATGTGCTGCGCTACTGGGAGCAGGAGTTCACGCAACTGCGCCCGATGAAGCGCCGCGGCAACCGCCGCTACTACCAGCACCATGAGGTGCTGATGATCCGCCGCATTCGCGACCTGCTGTACGACCAGGGCTTCACCATCATGGGGGCGCGCAACAAGCTGCAGGAGCTGGTGCAGCAGGAGCGCGAGCGCCGTCGCGCGGGCGAGGTGATGCTCGAAGGCGTGGATGCATTCGATGCCGCCGATGAATCGGCGCTGGAGGAAGCCCCCGCCTTCGCCGACAGCGAGCCGCCGCTCGAAGACGCCTCGCCCGAGGCGATGCGCCTGATGCAGCTGCGCCGCGAGCTCACCGAAATCCGCGAACTGCTGTTGGCCTGACAGTGCGCCACCGCCCGGGCGGCATAGCGCGCGCGGCTATAATTTGCAGCTTGTCGGCGTGTAGCGCAGCCTGGTAGCGCACTTGCATGGGGTGCAAGGGGTCGCGAGTTCGAATCCCGCCACGCCGACCATTTCACACGAAGCCCGGGCCCGCAAAGCCCGGGCTTTTTGCAAGGTGCCGACCTTGGGCGAATTCAACCTCATCCTGCTCGAGCCGCTGCTGATCATCCTGGGCGTGATCGCGTTTGCCGTCTGGCAGTTCCTCGACCTCAAGAAAGCGCGAGAGCAATCGCGCCAGCGACGCGAGCGCGCGGACAACGGCACCCCGCCCCCTTCTTCCCCCTGACGCGGGGCGCGCGATGGAGCGTGTCGATGCGGTCGTGATCGGCGCCGGCGTGGTCGGCCTGGCGGTGGCGCGTTCGCTCGCTCTGGCCGGGCGCGATGTGGTGGCGCTTGAGGCGGCAGATGCCATCGGCACCGGCACCAGCTCACGCAACAGCGAAGTCATTCACGCCGGCATCTACTACCCGCAGGGCTCGCTGAAGGCGCGGCTGTGCGTGGCGGGCAAGCAGATGCTGTACCGCTACGCCAGCGAGCGGGGTGTGGGGCACCGGCGCTGCGGCAAGCTCATCGTCGCCACCGACGAGGCACAGGTGGCCACCCTCACATCCATTCGCGCGAAGGCGGCGGCCAATGGTGTGGACGACCTGCAGTTGCTTGGCGCGGACGAGGCACGCGCGCTGGAGCCAGCCCTGAATTGCACCGCCGCGCTGCTGTCGCCAAGCACCGGCATCGTCGACAGCCATGCGCTGATGCTCGCGCTGCAGGGCGACCTGGAGCACGCAGGCGGGCTGGTGGCGCTGCTGTCCGAACTGCATGCAGCACGACACACCGACGCAGGCTGGGTGCTGGAGGTGCAGTCGCAGGGCACCCAGACGACGTTGCTGGCCGAGGCGGTCGTCAACGCTGCGGGCCTTGCCGCCCCCGATCTGGCGCGCCGTTTTGAGGGACTGCCGGCACAGCATGTGCCGCAAGCCCGCTACGCCAAGGGCAACTACTTCACCCTGGCCGGCCGCGCGCCGTTCTCACGGCTGATCTATCCGGTGCCCGAGGCGGCGGGCCTGGGGGTGCACCTGACGCTGGACCTCGGCGGGCAGGCCAAGTTCGGGCCGGATGTGCAGTGGGTGGACAGCGCCAACGATCTGCAGGTCGATGCGCGCCGGGGTGATGCGTTCTACGCCGAAGTCCGCCGCTACTGGCCGGGCCTGGCCGACGGTGCGCTGCAGCCCGGCTATGCCGGCATCCGGCCCAAGATTAGCGGGCCGGGTGAAGCGGCGCGCGACTTCGTGATCGACGGCCCGTCGGCGCACGGACTGCCGGGTCTCGTCAACCTGTTCGGCATCGAGTCGCCGGGGCTGACCAGCTCGCTTGCGATGGGCGAGCATGTGGCCCGCCCGCTCGCGCGCGACTGACGTTCACGCGGCAGCGCGCTGCTTGAGGGCCTGCGCCGCCTCTCGTACCAGCGCCGGCCCCTTGTAGATGAGGCCGGTGTAGATCTGCACCACGTCCGCGCCGGCTTCGATCTTGCTGACCGCATCGGCGCCGCTCAGGATGCCGCCCACGCCGATGATCGGGTAGCCCTTGCCCAGCCGCGCACGCAACTGGCGAATCACGCGGTTGCTCGCCTGAAGCACCGGGGCGCCGCTCAGGCCACCGGCTTCTTCTGCATGCGCCATGCCCTTGACCGCATCGCGCGACAGCGTGGTGTTGGTGGCGATCACCCCGTCCATGCCGTGGCGCTGCAGGGTGGCGGCGATCACCTCCACCTGCGCTTCATCCAGGTCTGGCGCGATCTTCACGAACACCGGCACGCGGCGGCCGTGCTGCTGCGCCAGCGCCTCGCGCCTGGCCGCCAGCGCCGACAGCAGCGCATCCAGCGCCTCGTCGGACTGCAGTGCGCGCAGGTTCTTGGTGTTGGGCGAGCTGATGTTCACCGTCACATAGTCGGCGTGCGGATACACGCCCGACAGGCCCGTCAGGTAGTCGTCGGTGGCGCGTTCGATCGGCGTGGCGGCGTTCTTGCCGATGTTCAGGCCCAGCAGCATGCGCGAGGCGTCACCGCCGCGGCGCTGTGCATGCAGCTTCGAGCGCTGCACATTGGCGATGAAGGCGTCAAGCCCCTCGTTGTTGAAGCCCAGGCGGTTGATCAGCGCATTGGCCTGCGGCAGGCGGAACATGCGCGGCTTGGGGTTGCCAGGCTGGCCGAGCGGCGTGACGGTGCCCACCTCGACGAAGCCGAAGCCCATGGCGCCCAGCGCGTCGATGCAGCGCGCGTTCTTGTCCAGGCCGGCTGCCAGGCCCACACGGTTGGGAAAACGCAGGCCGGCCAGGGTGATCGGGTCGTCCACGCGGCCCTGACACCAGGCCCACTGCGCAGGCGTGTTTTGCAGGCGTGCGAGCGAATCGAGCGTGAGGTCGTGCGCGGCTTCGGGGTCCAGGCCGAACAGGAAGGGGCGGGCGAGGGCGTAGGGCAGCAGGGGCATCGTCGGCGGGAACGCATAATGCCGCGCAGTCGCGAGGCTCGCGTCGTAATCGAACCCAAGGATTGTCCCAGATGGCCGCTGCCATGACCCAAGACGAACTCAAGGCCCTGGTGGGCCGCGCCGCGCTGGACTACGTGGTGCCGGGGCAGATTGTCGGCGTGGGCACCGGCTCCACCGTCAACAAGTTCATCGAGGCGCTGGCCGGCATGCGCGACCGCATTGCCGGCGCGGTGTCAAGCTCGGTGGCCTCCACCGAGCGGCTGCAGGCGCTGGGCATCCGCGTGTTCGACAGCAACGAGGTCGACGCGCTGGCGGTGTACATCGACGGCGCCGACGAGATCGACCCGGCGGGCTACATGATCAAGGGCGGCGGTGCGGCGCTCACGCGCGAGAAGATCGTCGCCGCGCAATCGAAGAAATTCGTCTGCATCGCCGACGAGTCCAAGCGGGTCCCGGTGCTCGGGCGCTTTCCGCTGCCGGTGGAGGTGATTCCGATGGCCACGCGGCGCATCGGCGCGCAGTTTCGTGCCATGGGGGCGCAGGCCACGCTGCGCATGAAGGACGGCCAGCCGCTGGTGACCGACAACGGGCAGCACATCCTGGATGTGCGCGGCCTGCAGATCAGCGACCCGCTCGGCTTCGAGACCGAGGTAAACCAGTGGCCCGGCGTGGTGACGGTGGGCGTGTTTGCCTTGCAGAAGGCGCAGGTGTGCCTGCTGGGCACGCCCGAGGGTGTGAAGACGCTGACCTACGACCGCTGACGCAGCCCGCCACGGGCCGCAAGGTCAGAAGCGGATGCCGGTGGGGTTGTCTGCGGTCGGGCCGGGCAAGGACGGTGCGGGCAGCGGTGGCGGCAGGCCCGATGCATCGGTGGCGGCGCCTGCGGCAGCGCCGGTGGCTGCCGTCGGGGCTACCACCGGCGCGGCAGCGGTGGTCAGCGGCGTCGGTTCCGCCGCGCGGTAGCTCGCCGGCAGCATCGACGTCTTGGGGTAGCCGGCCAGGTTCAGGTACTGCGTCCAGTCGGCCTCGGAGAAGCCGCGCAGCTGCTGCCCGCCAATGGTGAGGACCGGAAGGGACTGCGTGCCCGCCAGGCGCTGCAGCGCCTGTACATCGGCTGCGGTGGAGACGGTTTTTTCGCTGAACGGCACGCCGCGCCGGGTGAGCAGGGTGCGACCGGTGGCGCAGGGCTCGCATTGCGGCGTGGTGTACAGCGTCACCGGAAAGCGCGCGGCCGCCTGCTTGAGCTCTTCCGGCCAGGGGGCGTTGCCATCCGTGGAGGCGCGCACGCCGGCGGCAGACATCGGCGTGACGCGCGAGGCGGCATCCGGTGGCGGGCGGTCAGAGTAGGTGATGCGACCATCGGGGCCGACGATGCGGTACAGGCCTTGGGCGGCGGCGGGTGGTGCCAACGTCAGGGCCAACGTCAGTCCCAGCGTCAGTGCACACAGCAGCGAAGCCGGCATCGACCGCAGTGCAGCGTTGCCGCGCGCCTGAAGGCGCAACCGCAAGCAGCCCGCCGAGCTCATGCCATCCCCTGATGCCGCAGCAGCGCGTCGATGCGCGGCTCGCGCCCGCGGAAGGCCTTGAACGACTCCATCGCCGGTCGGCGGCCGCCAGCCTCCAGAATTTCGCGGCGGTAGCGGCGACCGGTCTCGACGCTGGGCGTGCCCTGCGGATCGGCGGTTTCCTCAAAGGCCGCGTAGGCGTCGGCACTCAGCACCTCGGCCCACTTGTAGCTGTAGTAGCCCGCTGCGTAGCCACCGGCAAAGATGTGGCTGAAGGTGTGCGGCATGCGGTTGAAGGCGGGCGGATGGATCACCGCCACCTCGCGCCGCACCTCGTGCAGCAATTCCATGATGTCGCGCGACGGGTCGTGCCCGGTGTGCAGCAGCATGTCGAACAGCGCGAACTCGATCTGGCGCAGCGTCTGCAGCCCGCTCTGGAAGTTCTTCGCGGCCAGCATCTTGTTAAACAGGGCGCGCGGCAGCGGCTCGCCGGTGTCCACATGCGCGGTCATGTGACGCAGCACGCTCCACTCCCAGCAGAAGTTCTCCATGAACTGGCTGGGCAGCTCGACCGCATCCCACTCCACGCCGCTGATGCCCGACACATCGCGCTCGTTCACCTGCGTCAGCATGTGGTGCAGGCCGTGGCCGAATTCGTGGAAGAGCGTGATCACGTCGTCGTGCATCAACAGCGGCGGCTTGCCGCCCACGCCGTCGGCAAAGTTGCACACCATGTGGGCCACCGGCGTTTGCAGGCTGCCGGTGTCCGGGCGCAGCCAGCGGGCGCGCACGTCGTCCATCCACGCGCCGCCGCGCTTGCCGGTGCGTGCGGCCGGATCCAGGTAGAACTGGCCGACCAGGCGGCCGTCACGCTCGATGCGATGGAACTCGACATTCGGGTGCCACACCGGCGCCTTGTCGGAGCGGATCGCCACCTCAAACAGCGTCTCGACAATCTTGAACAGGCCACCCATCACCTTGGGTGCGGTGAAGTACTGCTTGACCTCTTGTTCACTGAAGGCGTAGCGCGCTTCCTTGAGCTTCTCGCCGATGTAGGGCCAGTCCCAGGCCTGCGGGTCGGTGATGCCGAGCTCACTGCGCGCAAAGTCGCGCATGTCGGCCAGGTCCTTCTCGGCATACGGCCGGGCCTTGGCTGCCAGCTCACGCAGGAAGCCGATCACCTGCGCCGGTGACTCGGCCATCTTGGGCACCAGCGAGACCTCGGCAAAGTTGCGGTAGCCCAGCAGCTGGGCTTCTTCCTCGCGCAGCGCCAGTGTCTCGCGGATGAGCGCGGTGTTGTCGAACTTCGCGGCGTCGCCATCGGCCTGTTCGCTCGCGCGGGTGACGTAGGCGCGGTACAGCCGCTCGCGCAGCGCGCTGCTGCGGGCGAACTGCATCACCGGCAGGTAGCAGGGCATCTTCAGGGTGAGCTTGTGACTGTCGCGGCCCTCGGCTTCGGCAGCCGCGCGGGTGGCGCCCAGCACATCGGCCGGCACGCCGTCGAGCTCGGCGGCGTCCACATACAGGCTGAAGGCATCGGTGGCGTCCAGCGCGTTCTCGCTGAACTTCTGGCTGATCTCGGCCTGCCGCTCCTGGATCCTGGCAAAGCGCTGCTTGGCAGCGCCCGTCAGCTCGGCCCCCGACAGCACGAAGTTGCGCTTGGCGTTCTTCAGGGCCTGCTGCTGCTCGGGCGTGAGTGCTGCCGGGTCGATGGCCTTGTACTTCGCATACAGGCGCTCGTCGGCGCCCAGGCGCGTCCAGAACTCGGTGATGCGGGGCAGGGCCGCGTTGTAGGCCGCGCGCAGCTCGGGCGTGTCGGCCACCGCGTTGAGGTGGCTGACGGCACCCCAGGCACGCGACAGCCGCTCGGTGCTTACGTCGAGCTCGCGGGCAATCGCCAGCCAGTCCGACGGGAAGGCCGGGTCGGTGACGCGCTCGAGCGCCGCATCGGCGTCGGCCAGCAGCGCATCGATGGCCGGGCCCACCAGCGGCGGCGTGATCGCGTCAAAGCGCGGCAGGTCGGCGAAGTCGAGCAGGGCGTTGCCTGCAGTCGCTGCAGGGCTGGAAGCAGGGGCAGAAGCAGAGGTCGTCATGGCGGTCATTTTGCGCCAATACGCGGGGCTTCAAGCCGCGGATGCAGGCGCCCCCAAGGGAAGTGGGGCCTGGGGCAGGCGCCGTGCTTACTTCGCGTCTTCAGCGGCGCGCTCCGCCGCCTCCAGCGTGTTGACCAGCAGCATGGTGATGGTCATCGGGCCCACGCCACCCGGCACCGGGGTGATCCAGCCTGCCACATCGCGCACGCGCTCGAAGTCCACATCGCCGCAGAGCTTGCCCTCGTCGTTGCGGTTCATGCCGACGTCGATGACCACCGCGCCGGGCTTGACCATGTCGGCGGTCAGCACATTGCGCTTGCCCACCGCAGCCACCACCACATCGGCCTGCAGGGTGTGGGCCTTCAGGTCACGCGTGGCGCTGTGGCAGATGGTGACGGTGGCGTGGTGCTGCAGCAGCATCAGCGCCATCGGCTTGCCGACGATGTTGCTGCGGCCGATCACCACCGCATGCTTGCCGCGCAAGTCGTAGCCAATGCTTTGCAGCATCTTCATGCAGCCGTGGGGGGTGCAGGGCCAGAAGCCGGGCAGGCCGGTCATCAGCGCGCCGGCGCTCGCCACATGAAAGCCGTCCACGTCCTTGGCAGGCGAGATCGCCTCGATGACGCGCTGCGCATCGATGTGCGGCGGCAGCGGCAGCTGCACCAGGATGCCGTGGATGGAGGGGTCGCGGTTGAGCGCGTCGATGCGCGCCAGCAGGGCCGCCTCGCTCAGGCTGGCGTCGTGCCGCTGCAGCACCGAGTGCAGGCCGTTGTCTTCGCAGGCCTTCACCTTGTTGCGCACATAGACCTGGCTGGCCGGGTTGTCGCCCACCAGGATGACCGCCAGGCCAGGCACCACGCCGCGCGCCTTCAGTGCAGCGGCGCGCCGCGCCACGTCGGCGCGCAGGGTCTTCGACAGCGCGTTGCCGTCGATCAGCTGTGCCGTCATCCCGCGCGTGCGGCGCCGTTGGCAGCGCCCTGGCCCAGCGCGATCTTCAGCAGGTCGGCCACGGTGTTGGCGTTGAGCTTTTCCATGATGTTGGCGCGGTGCGCCTCCACCGTCTTGATGCTGATGCCCAGGTCATCGGCGATCTGCTTGTTCAGCCGCCCGGCGACGATGCGCTCGAGCACCTGCGCCTCGCGTCCGGTCAGCTTGGCCAGCAGGGCGTCGCGGCTGGCCGCGCTCTGGTGGTCGGCAAAGGTGTCGCGCGCGTGGTCGAGCATGCGTTCGACCAGGCCCACCAGCTCGTCTTCCTTGAAGGGCTTCTGGATGAAGTCCATCGCGCCCTTCTTCATGGTGTTCACCGCCATCGGCACGTCGCCGTGGCCGGTGATGAACACCACGGGCAGCGGGCTCTTGCGCTCGATCAGGCGGTCTTGCAGCTCCAGGCCGGTCATGCCGCCCATGCGGATGTCGACGATCAGGCAGGCCACCTCGCGCGGGTCGTAGCGCGACAGGAAGCTTTCGGCCGAGTCGAAGCAGCGCACCCGGTAGTCCTTGCCCTCGAGCAGCCATTGCAGCGAATCGCGCACCGCCTCGTCGTCGTCGACGACATACACGGTACCTTTCTTGGGGATCAGGCTCATGCGGAAACTCCAGCACCTTGGACAGGGGGCCTTGCAGAAACGGAAGCGGCATCGCCTGCGGGCAGCCAGAACGAGAAGCGGCAACCGACGATGGCGGCGGCATTGTAGAGGTTCTCGGCCTGCATGCGGCCCATGTGCGACTCGACGATGCTGCGGCACAGGCTCAGACCGATGCCCATGCCCTCGGGCTTGGTGGAGAAGAAGGCCTCGTACAGGCGCTGCATCACCTCAGGGGCCAGGCCGCTGCCCGAGTCGGTGACCGAGAACTCCACCACCGGCTGCTCGTCCACCACCCGCGGCAGCACCCGCAGCTCCACGCTGCGCTGGGCCAGCGGGCGCTGGGCATGGTCGATTGCCTCGGCCGCGTTCTTCAGCAGGTTGACCAGCACCTGCTCGATCAGGATCGGGTCGACCACCAGTTGCGGCAGCCGCGCGGCCACATAGTGCGACAGCCGCACGTTGCGCCGCCGCAGCTCGAAGCCGGCAAGTTCCACCGCCTCGGCGACGATCGCGCCCACATCCGAGGGCGTGCGGTTGGGCTCGCTGCGCTTCACGAAGCTGCGGATGCGCTGGATGATCTGGCCGGCGCGCTGCGCCTGGCGTGCCGTCTTGTCCAGCGCGCCAAGCAGGTCGTCTTCGGCGATCTGGCGGCCGCGGATGCGCGAGATCAGGCCGTTGCAGTAGTTGTTGATGGCGGTCAGCGGCTGGTTGAGCTCGTGCGCCACCGACGAGGCCATCTCGCCCATGGTGATCAGCCGGCTGGCCGACTGCGCGCGCTCGGCCTGTGCGGCCGCCTGCTCCTCGGCCGTGCGCCGTGGGGTGATGTCGGTGGCAATCACCATCTGCGCCAGACGCCCGTCCACCCAGTTGAGGTAGCGCGCCCGGACCTCCAGCCACTTCTCCAGCCGCGGCACATAGATTTCGGCGCTTTCGGTTTGTGCGCTGGTCACCGTATCGAGCGGCAACCCGGCATAGGCATCCACATCGCCCTGCGGGTCCTGGCCGGCCAGCGAGCGCGGCGGGATCTCGCTTTCGCCGGCGCTGGTCAGCAGGTCCAGGTGGCCGACGCTGTTCGTGCCGAACCACATGCGGTAGAGCTTGTTGGCAAACAGCAGCTCTTCGCTGCCCAGGGGCGCCACCGACACCGATGCATCCAGCGCCTCGAGCACGGTGGTGAAGCGCTCGTGCGACGCCTGCAGCTGCTCGCGGATGCGGTTGGGCTCGGTGATGTCGGTCATCGAAGTCATCCAGCCGGTCTGGCGACCCACCGCATCGATCAGCGGAGACACGTACATGCGTGCGTCAAACAGCGAGCCGTCGCGGCGCTTCACCCGCACCTGAAAGCCGCCGGGCGTGGTGCGGCCCTGCAGCTCGTCTTCCAGGCGCGAGGTGAGCATCTCGCGGTCTTCCTCAGGCCAGTAGGGGAAGGGCGCGGTGCGGCCGACCAGGTCGGACTCGTTCCAGCCGGTCATCTGGCAGAACGCCGCATTCACATAGGTGATGCGGCCTTCCAGGTCGAGCGCCCGCATGCCGGTGGGCATGGAGTTCTCCATCGCGCGGCGAAAGTTGGTCTCGGCCACCAGCGCCTGCTGCGCCTGCATGCGCCGGCGGGTGTGTCGCCAGTTGCCCACCAGCATCCAGGCGGTGACCACGCTGAGGGCGCCGACCAGCCAGAACAGGCCGCTGCCCACCACGCCCATCGATGCGCGGTACGCCTGGCCGCGCAGCACCAGCCCGTTGCCCACCGGCGAGACCGGCGAGTCGTAGGCCATGGCGCTGCCCGGCTGCCCGGTGAATAGGCCCATCGCGCGCGAGGGGGGATCGCTGCCGGCCAGCAGCTGCCCGTTGGCATCGACAAAGGCGGTGGCGTAGCGCGACGACACCTCGGGCGGCACCGCGTAGCGCAGCAGGCTGTCGATCGAGTATTCGGCCAGCACCATGCCGGAGAAGCGGCCCTGGAAGAACAGCGGCACATGCAGCTGCAGCGGCTCGGTGCCGTCCTCGCTGATGGTGGGCTGCGAATACACCGGCGTTTGCAGGTCGCGCGCGAGGTTGAACGAGCTTTCGATGTCGCGCAGCCGCAGCGTGCTGCCCGGCAGCCGCAGCCGCTGGCTGGGCAGGCTTGGGGTGGCGTAGCTGGTGCGCACCGAGCGGCGCGCATCGATCCAGCTGATGGCCTGCAGCTCCGGGTGGGCGCTGACCAGGCTTTCGGCGCGGTTGATGAATTCCTCGAGGTCGATCTCGCGCGCGGCCGCATCGCGCGCGAGACGCATGATGTCTTCCTGCCGCTCCAGCAGCCGTAACCGCACCCGTTGCTGCGCGTACTCGACATCACGGATGACCGCCTCGCGTTCGCGCTCGAGCTCCTCAAACCGCAGGTAGGTGAATGCCGCCACGATGGCGGCCAGGAACAGCGCCACCGCCGCCAGGGGGGCCAGCATAGCGATGCGGTCCTGCGAGCCCGGCGTCTGGCGTCGCCACCAGCGCCGCCACCAGGCCGACGGGCGGGCGGCAATGTCCTCGCGGGCGGAGGGAGAGCGCGACATGGGCGCAGTGTAGGCCCAGTGCCCAGGTGCAGCGCCGTAACCTCAGTGGCGGGGGATTCGCTGGCGGGGGGCGAGGTGTTTGGCCTGCCTTGACGCACGCCTAATTCATTATGTGAAAAGTATGATCGCTATTTGAAAATTGAGAAAAACGTGAGACACTTCGCTCATCAAAGGCCCCGAAGCGGCTTGAATGGGGCCTGAAGCGAAACGCCGCAACCCTGAGCGCGGCCCTGACACGAGGAGAAGACCATGTCTGCACAACCGACCCATGTTCCCGGCCTGGCGGCCAATGACGCCGACGCGCAGGAAACGCGCGAGTGGCTCGATGCGCTGAGCGCGGTGATTGCCAGTGCCCCGAATGACACCGCGGGCCGCGAGCGCGCCCACTTCCTGCTGGAGCAACTGCTCGAGCACGCGCGCGAGAACAGCATCGACATGCCGTTCTCGGCCACCACCGGCTACGTCAACACCATCGAGCCCACCGAGGAAGAGCACAGCCCCGGCAACCTGGAACTCGAAGGCCGCCTGCGCGCCTACATGCGCTGGAACGCGATGGCGATGGTGGTGAAAGCCAACCGCCTGAACCCGGAAGACGGTGGCGACCTGGGCGGCCACATCAGCTCGTTCCAGTCGCTTGCGCACATGTTCGCGGCCGGCTTCAACCACTTCTGGCACGCCGACGACACCGACAAGGGCGGCACCCACGGCGGCGACCTGCTCTACATCCAGGGTCACAGCGCCCCCGGCATCTATGCCCGCGCCTTCCTTGAGGGGCGCCTGAGCGAAGAGCAGTTGCTGAACTTCCGGCAAGAGGTGGACGGCAAGGGCCTCTCAAGCTACCCGCATCCCAAGCTGATGCCCGAGTTCTGGCAGTTCCCCACGGTGTCGATGGGCCTGGGCCCGCTGATGGCGATCTACCAGGCGCGCTTCCTGAAGTACCTGCATGCCCGCGGCATTGCAGACACCTCCAAGCGCAAGGTGTGGGTGTTCTGCGGCGACGGCGAGATGGACGAGCCCGAAAGCCTGGGCGCGATCGGCCTGGCCGCGCGCGAGAAGCTCGACAACCTGATCTTCGTCATCAACTGCAACCTGCAGCGCCTGGACGGCCCGGTGCGCGGCAACGGCAAGATCATCCAGGAACTGGAAGGCGAATTCCGCGGAGCGGGCTGGAACGTGCTCAAGCTGCTGTGGGGCAGGGAGTGGGATGCCCTGCTGGCGCGCGACAAGGACGGCGCGCTGCGCAAGCTGATGATGGACACGCTGGACGGCGACTACCAGGCGATGAAGGCCAACGATGGGGCCTTCGTGCGCAAGAACTTCTTCGGCCGCGACCCGCGCACGCTGGAGATGGTGGCCAAGATGTCTGATGAGGACATCTGGAACCTGCGCCGCGGCGGTCACGACGCGCAAAAGGTCTATGCCGCCTTCCACCGCGCCAACAGCCACCAGGGTCAGCCGACGGTGCTGCTGGTCAAGACGGTCAAGGGCTACGGCATGGGCAAGGCCGGCGAGGGCAAGAACACCGCGCACCAGACGAAGAAGCTGTCCGATGACGACATCCGCTACATGCGCGACCGCTTCAACCTGCCGATCCCCGACAGCGAGCTGCCGAAGATCCCGTTCTACAAGCCGGCCGACGACACGCCGGAGATGCGCTACCTGCACGAGCGGCGCAAGGCGCTGGGTGGCTACCTGCCGCACCGCCGCACCAAGAGCAGCGAGAGCTTCACCGTGCCGTCGCTCGAGACCTTCAAGGCTGTGCTGGAGCCCACGCCCGAGGGCCGCGAGATCTCGACCACCCAGGCGTATGTGCGCTTTCTCACGCAGCTGCTGCGCGACCAGGCGCTGGGCCCGCGCGTGGTGCCCATCCTGGTGGACGAGGCGCGCACCTTCGGCATGGAAGGCCTGTTCCGCCAGGTCGGCATCTACAACCCCGAGGGGCAGAAATACACGCCGGTCGACAAGGACCAGGTGATGTACTACCGCGAAGACAAGGCCGGCCAGATCCTGCAGGAAGGCATCAACGAAGCCGGCGGCATGAGCTCGTGGATTGCGGCGGCGACGTCGTATTCGACGAACAACCGCATCATGGTGCCGTTCTACGTGTACTACTCGATGTTCGGCTTCCAGCGGATCGGGGACCTGGCCTGGGCCGCGGGCGACATGCAGGCGCGCGGCTTCCTGCTGGGCGGCACCAGCGGGCGCACCACGCTCAACGGCGAGGGCCTGCAGCACGAAGACGGCCACAGCCACATCCTGGCGGGCACGATTCCGAACTGCGTGACCTACGACCCGACCTTTGCGCACGAGGTGGGCGTGATCCTGCACCATGGCTTGAAGCGCATGGTGGAGAAGCAGGAAAACGTTTTCTACTACATCACCCTGCTCAACGAGAACTACGCGATGCCTGGCCTGAAGGCGGGCACCGAAGAGCAAATCATCAAGGGCATGTACCTGCTCGAGCAGGGCGAGGGCGCCAAGGCCGCGCCGCGCGTGAACCTGCTGGGTAGCGGCACCATCCTGCGCGAGAGCATGGAGGCGCGCAAGCTGCTGGCAGCCGACTGGGGCGTGGTGGCTAACGTGTGGAGCTGCCCGAGCTTCAACGAACTCACCCGCGAAGGCCAGGACTGCGCACGCCACAACCTGCTGAACCCGACGACCAAGCCGCGCGTGCCGTATGTCACGCAGCAGCTGTCCACCCAGGACGGCCCGGTGATCGCATCGACCGACTACATGAAGAACTACGCCGAGCAGATCCGCGCCTTCATTCCGCAGGGCAAGAGCTACACCGTGCTGGGCACCGACGGCTTTGGCCGCAGCGACTTCCGCAAGAAGCTGCGCGAGCACTTCGAGGTGAACCGCCACTACATCGTGGTGGCCGCACTCAAGGCGCTGGCCGATGAGGGCAAGCTGCCGGCGGCCAAGGTGGCCGAGGCGATCAAGAAGTACGGGATCAACACCGCCAAGGTGAACCCGCTGCATGCCTGAACACGGCGCCTGAACACGACACGACGCGGAGAGACAACATGGCATTGGTGGAAGTCAAGGTTCCGGACATCGGCGACTTCAAGGACGTGGCCGTCATCGAGGTGCTGGTCAAGCCCGGCGACACGGTGAAAGCCGAGCAGTCGCTGATCACGGTGGAAAGCGACAAGGCGTCGATGGAGATTCCCTCCAGCCACGCCGGCGTGGTCAAGGAGCTCAAGGTCAAGCTCGGTGACAAGGTCAACGAGGGCACCCTGGTGCTGATGCTTGAGGCGGAGGGCGTAGCTGCTGCTTCTGCGCCCGCATCTGCATCCGCATCCGCATCTGTTGCCCCGGTGGCGGCTGCGGTGGCTGCGCCGGCAGCGGCTGCAAGTGCAGCCAGCGGTCCGATCGAGGTGCGCGTGCCCGACATCGGCGACTTCAAGGACGTCGCTGTTATCGAACTGCTGGTCAAGCCCGGCGATGCCGTCAAGGTCGAGCAGTCGCTGATCACGGTGGAAAGCGACAAGGCGTCGATGGAAATTCCGTCGAGCGCGGCGGGTGTGGTCAAGGAACTCAAGGTCAAGCTCGGCGACAAGGTCAACATCGGTGACTTGTTGGCGATCGTGCAAGGGGTGTCGGCGGCGCCTGCCACGGCAGCGGCGGCATCGCCTGCGGCGCCCGCACCGGCTGCCCCGGCCGTTGCCGCAGCTGCTGCATCGGCTCCATCTGCTCCATCTGCTCCATCTGCTCCATCTGCGCCGACCACTGCTGCCGTTGCATCTGCTGCACCCGCCGCAGCCCACAACCCGACCACCGCACCGGTGGGCCTGCCGCATGCATCGCCTTCGGTGCGCAAGTTCGCGCGCGAACTGGGGGTGCCGCTTGACGAGGTCAAGGGCTCCG
>Ga0129333_10000659_pt1 | contig 29369 bp, 45 predicted proteins | sample CPB6_08_DNA_FD_94474 | JGI IMG/M metagenome (GOLD analysis project Ga0129333, IMG submission 94474) | Freshwater to marine salinity gradient microbial communities from Chesapeake Bay, USA - CPBay_Sum_0.6_0.8_DNA | ecosystem: Environmental > Aquatic > Marine > Coastal | place: USA: Chesapeake... | reverse complement strand
CATGAGGCTTCAAATCCTTGGATTTCTTCTTACGGAGAGAATCTAAAATGCTAGGATTGCTGAAATCTACAAGTCTGAATTGCTTGATGGTGTACGCAGGAAGGAATGCTTTGTTATATACACTCTGGTATTCCTTGGTTTCATCTTCCTTGATTACAGTTTTCACTGTAGCAAGAGCAACAATGTTAGTGCACCATTCTCCATCAATCTGGTCTTTCAGGTCTTTAACATTGCCTTTCATAAGCTTTTTCCAGTCCAGTTGCAAGACTGTTTCAGCATCACGGTAGTCAAGATTACCCAACCAGCTACGCAAGAAGTTGTACAAATCATCTTCTCCTACATAAGCTTTACGATATTCTCTTGAAGTAAACCAATCAGCAAGGCTGTTAGGGCTATCAGACCATGTAGTGGTACCAATAGAATTGATGTATTGGTTCTTATTACCGTCTTTGTTAACTCTCTCTTTATTCTCAAGGAAGAATGTGGTTTTGAATTTGTCTCCACTCTTTACATCCTGAAGCCACACATCCACACGAAGTGTTGTATTCCCATCCTGGGAAGTTCCAAGATATTCTGTAGCTTTGCTGTCTTCTTTCAATTCTACACCAAGAAGCTCTTTATACTCCTCAGCATCAGGATTGATGGCCAACACTCTAGCTTCGAACAATCCCACTTTCTTTGTAAATTCAGGTAGTTGCGTTTGTTCTTTCTTTTTTCCTCCGATGTTCATTGTTTTCTAGTTTAAATTGTGATTAATTGTAATAATTGTCAATTGCTTCTGATACTAATTGCAAGTTGTTGGGAATCTTCAGTGACTCAAACATTCCCTCTGGACTCTTTGCAGGGTATTTCTTATACCTGTTTGTTACGAAATTATATGTCACACCGTCCTTTGTCTCATCTATATGTGTATATAGACAAATGGTGAGCAAGCCTTCCAATACGATTTGATTGTCCAGCATCTTACCAGATGTCTTCATCTTATATCCTACAATCTCACCACCATCTTCTATAGCCTCAGGATGAGAGAAATAGAAAACTTTAAGGTCAGAACGTAGGTCACGTGCTCCTCTAAAAAGTTCCACCATATCTTTTGCCATTATGGTGAACTTTGTAAAGCCCACTTCTGTCGCTTTTTCAGCCATGCGAAAGGCCATCATGTAATTGCTATCCTCAATCACTACATTCTTGATGTGAGGAGCTTTTTCAGAGATCGTCTTGAGCAGACGTGTAATCTCTGTAATCTCATCTACCTCCTTGTAATTTTTGTTTTCTGTGTTGTAAAGTTTTTCTGCGCCTTTGAACGGAAGTTCTTTCTTTGCTGTGTTAATGATGTAAGTTTCCTTAGCATCTAAATGTTTGATGGATGTGGACTTACCAGTGCCCGTTGCACCAATAATTCCGATTAACTTGCTTGCCATTTTTAATTTGGTTTGTTTGCTTGCAAAGGTAAGTTAAGGTCTTCAGATTTCAAAATTTCTTTCTTCTCTTCAAACGCTGTTGGGTCAGTTTTAAGTTGTTGATAAAAAGCCTCAGCCTTCTCAAGATAGAGACTACCTTTTACATACCTATCGTTAAGATAGACTGAATACCATGGTTCTTCACCGAACTTCTGTTCTTTTACAATTTTTAGTGTCATACGTATTTGATTTTAGATGTTTCTAACATAGATAGACTTTCTTTAATCTTCTTCAGTTCTGCTGGTTCATTTAAACATATTATGTGTAAATCTGCCACTTTACCCTGATAATCAAGCTTTATAGCCCTGTTCAGGATTTGTGATGTTTCCTCTGCATTGTACGTAAAGTTTAACAATATTACAGAGTTTAAATCTTTATATGTCACTCCCACCTTTCCCATAGCAGCAAGGGCAAGATGGTTGTGTTTTCCTTCCTGAAAACCTGTGAATGCATCATCTGACTTGGATTTGCTGTGATAGGAAGGAATACCAAGCTCATCAGCCACCTTTGCAAGTCCTGTGAATACAAGTACACGTTTGTCTGAGAGCTTGCTTAACAGCTTCTTGACATGGTTCATCTTACCTATCGAGGATAGAGAGAGCCTGTTCCTTGCCAGTGCTAGATGCATAAAATTACCTCCAGACTGCTTCACCTTGTCAATCACCCATCCATAAGCATCATATTTCTGTTTCTCTGTCTTGAGTTTTCCGTTTTTGTCTTTTATTTTCACGGTGTTATCAAGATTTACAAGATGGACAGTTATCTGATAATCAGCAAGGATGTTGTCTCTTATCCCATCATCTGTGCTGTATGAGGCAATCTCTTCAAGACTCCATTCCATGTCTGTATCACTGCTCACTGTTCCAGACAGGCCAAGAGTGTGTGTACAATTGTCCATAATCTGATGTGCATAGTCTCGTTCATTCTCTGAACAGCTATGAAACTCGTCAATTATAAACACATCAAAGCAATGTGTAACATGCTTCTTGAGAGAGCTGAAATTGACATATGTGATGTTGGGGTTGTGATAGCCCCATCGTTCACATTCATATTCCCATGTCTGTTTCAGTTTGTTGTCTGGATAGGCTATGAGGATGGTGCAAAAGTCCCCATGTATTTCATCAATAAGATCAATAGTAGTTTTACACTTGCCAAATCGCATGGCAAGATTGTAATAACCTCTGTCATTAGTCTTAAAGAATTCCACTCCCTGGTCAACAAACTTCTTCTGTAATGCGTCTTGTTTTGTCATAAATATTTAATTAACTGGCCATCTTTGTCTTTTAAAGACACTACACCAAATTTCTCATCAAAATGATCTACCACAGTTTGATAGGCATCTCTGGCAAATGGCCACATTTGCATGAATTGTACAAAGTGCTCAAAAGGAAGAAATGTTGAATGTTTGGCATAGTCAAACTTCTCCTTGTAATACTCGTACATCAGATTGAATGATGGTGTGGTTCTTTGTCTTAAATAGTCTTCTCTGGTCATTTGTTAAAAAAGTGGGTTTTGTTTACAACTGCTTGATAATCAGCGTCTGTCATGTCTTTTCTCTTCTTAAGCTCTTTAAACATACCAATCTGACCAAGAAAGCCCAAGCCTATTCTTACATCATCCTCGCCATAAGAATTCTTAATCAGGCGCATGCTTCTGAAATACTTTGCACCATAGGCATCTTTGAGCTTTGATAGGGCATATCCAGATGGATCATCCACCTTATACCTCATTGGGTCAAACAAGGCCAATACAACATCAGCATCCTCCTGAGGAACAGAAGACTCTTTGAAATCCTCTAGCTGAGGTTCAACATCTCCATTCTTCAATCTGGCAGGATTACTAATGTCACGATTGAACTGCTGGACAGCCACTGGTGTATATCCATAGAAATCTCTGGCATACCGTAGCTCATCACTCATTTTGTCTATAGCTTGTTTCTTTGTAGGTTGATCTTTGGTGGTTTTTAACAGGCCAATATGGTCAATAACAACTATTGTCACTTGGCTCTCATCATTAGGAATGTAAATCTTGTTGTATTCATTAAGTTGTTCAATCCTGCCATTCTTGAGAGCATGTGCTTTTAGTTCCTTGGCTATCCCTACAGGATTCTCTGGACCATCGATGATTGTAATCACCTCGGACATTTGCCCCATATAATCCTCATACATAAGGAATACATCGTGCTCATCCTTGGTCATTTTCTCTGTCCAGCCCAATAGCTTTGGAACAGGAATAAGCATAGCATGGTCCAGGAATATCTTCCTGCTTATCCATTTTGCCATTTTATATGTTGTAGAGCGCTCCATTGACCGATAAATCATTCGCAATTTGATTTTTGGGCTCTTCTGACTGATATACCAGTCAAAAGGATTCAATACGAATGCATCATCAACAAAGCTTGTCTTACCAGAGCCTGTCAAACCACCTACAACAAAATAAATACCTTTCCTGATACCAATATACCTGTTCAGACGCTCAAATCCCATAGGAATACCATTGTTTCTCCCATCAAGACCCTTTTGCACCTCGTTTCTAAGTTGTTCAAAGCTCATAAGTTTTGTATTTCTTGTTTAACTTTCTCCCAATACGTTACACGAGACTGTAAAGCATCATCATTCTCTTTAACAGCTTCAATCACCTGGTTTACAGCGATTAGTGAACAAATCTTGGCCATTTCTTCAGAATAGCTTCCAAGATAGATGTGATATCTTGAATACATATCATCTGCTTTTTGTCTTGGTGTCATATGTCAGTGCCTCCTTGCACTTCTTGTATTTCTGGTTGTTTAATACCTGCTCTAACAAGTTCTATAAAGGATTCAAATCCACGCTGATTGAGATAGGTGAGGGAATTCTGCATGTAGGTCATTCTGTTTGTCTTTGTCTTTACAGAGTTTTCCTTCTTCTGTAGAATTTCATATTCCAAGGCCTCAATCATCTCTTCAGCTGTATATTCTCCTTCTTCAAGAATTTTGTTGAATTTGTTTTTACAGTCGTCTTTCTTGGTTCTCAAACTCCTTGTGCCTTCAAACTTCTTATCCTTATGGACAAATGTATCAGTGCCTGGATAGGCTTTCCACCATGCATCAAACCCACTCACAACAACACGCTTTTTCACAGTGACAGCCTCCTGTTGAGGTTCATCCATAAATTTAAGCAGTTCTTTGCCTGTCAGGGTGATCTTACCTTCTTCTGTGACAAGTCCTTTCCTCAACATGGATTGGTAAAGAGCCCCCAGTTTAGGGGACTCCTTACAATAATCCTTTACACTCGATTGGTCATCGTTTAAAAGAAGAAAAATCATGTCCAGGGAATATCCAGCATTATGTATTTTCTGGAAGTTTGAGAAAGTCAGGGATTTCAGGTTCATTTTCTTCAGGTTTTTTGATTAGTATTATTGCAGGCTTTCTGTTCATATGTTCCCATTCTTGCCAAGCATCCTCCATTTCTTTCTGCATTTCTATTCTGTAAATCTCGTCTTTTAGGGCTTCACGCTCCCAATCTTCCATAATAGGCATATTATCGGATGACATATTGGTTTACGTTTTCTGTTTTTAGATTGATTCCTGCACGTCTGTAATAGTGTAAAGCAAGGGGAACCTCCTCCTCTGTGTACACTATAGCACCTTTTCTACTTGTAGGCTCATGAAATATGGGATTGGTTCTCAAACTTACAATACTGTAATACCTTTCTTCATCATCAACTAGGTAATAGAAATTCTTTTCCATTTTGGTATGTCTTTTTTTGTGAATATTACTACTGGGGGTTCTCCGTTTGTTGACCGTGTTATCCAAATTCCTTTCGTCTTACATCCATCATATCTTTCAACAATCATATTGATTATAAACTCAGCACTTTTTGTGGTGGTTACATATCTTTGTGATTGTACGTAATTATGATAGATGCAGTAGATGGATTTAGCAGGCTGCCAGTCCAAAGAATGTCCATCTTCCATCTTTTTCAGTTTTTGATGATTTGTAAATAATCTTGGCCACTTGTGTAGTGCCCTTCTCAAGAACTTTCTCCATGTACACCCTAGTGATAACTAGATTCTTCTCTGTGTATTCTCTTGCCACCTTTACAGCCTCTCCCTTTGTATCACATCTTGATATGACATCATCGTTCCCATCATACACCACATATTTCAACACCCATTTCTTTGTACCTGGGCTCACTACATGTTCCACCTTAGACCTTATCTTGTTATTGTTTTGGACAGGCTCATCCGTACAAATGGCATAACACATGCCTTTTGGACAATCTTCCATCTTTTCATCAATAAATAAGGATAGTGGCTTCTTCGATTTTCTAAACTCTTCTGTAAGGTCTTTAAGAGAATGTGTACTGTTGATTTCTCCTGAATAACCCTCTTGATGACCATATTCATCATTAGCATTATCAACAGCAGTGTTGTAGGCTTCTCTTAACGATTTACCTCTTGCAAAGGTATGAAATTCTTGTGCTCCCATTGTTTTAAGTTTTAAAGATTAACAATAATAATAAAAGAAAAAGAATGCAAATTGATATAAAAGCGAAGGTCTCAGAATCCTTCATCTGAGACCTTCTTTTTCCTTGGTTTTCATTCCCTTTCATAAGTCAAAATCTTTTATAAATATCTCGAACTTGTCACACATCCCAGTGTCCACCTTAGCAATCATGTTAAGGAACAGCCTGAGTGTGTTGATGTCAAAATATCTAAAATTTTTCCCAAGTTTTTTTAGAAACTTGACACTTTCTCCATCATCAATAGCGCTGTAAAGAGCCTCAGGTTCATCATCTACAATCTCATACAGACAATAAGATGTCTTAGTGTCAAGTTTTAGCACCTCAAATCTAAATTTGTCACCCCAATCATTCAGGATGGTGTAGTTTTTAATTGTGTCATTCATTGTTATCAGTTTTAACTCTTAGTCCAAATTGTAAATCAAACCATGCGAATGTCCTTTCAGCTCTGGACTTATTGCATTTGAAAATCTTCTTAATTAATGGAATAGCATAGGCTTTTAACTGGTCATATTGTTCCTGTGTCAAATGCCATTTCTGATACCATTTTTCATCAGCCTGGGCTTCTTCAAATGTTTTTCCCACCATGTCAAGCTGATATCTAACAAGGTGTTCTGCAATGTTTTCTCGTGTTATTTTCTGCTTTGTCACCATAATGTAAGTTGATTAGGGTTAACAATAATGTTTCTTTTCTTACCTTCTGTTTGAATCTTATGTACAATCTTGTTTGCTCTTTCTATGTAATAGTCGTAATTGATGTTCTCAAGAGAATGTGTAGGAGGTAGATGGTTACATACGGTCATCACCCATTCTCCTGCTTCCACTTGAGAAACTTCTGCAGCCCTGGTGTCACAATCTTCATTCTTCACTTTAAGAAGCTTCTCGCCAGTCTTAGATATGTAGTACCGAATGAGCTTATTGTAAACAGTTTTCTCACCTGTGCGCCTATTAATTCCTTCATAGTGAAAGTCTTTCGAACTCTTCTGTCTAAGGCAAAAATCATAAATGTTTCTATGATTTCTAATAGTCTGCTCAACAGGCACATTGTGTACATACCAATGTTCAAGGGCAATAGCACACACACGAGCAGACTTATTTTTATGTAGTTCAAAGTCCGTGAGGAAATCTCCCTTCTTTTTAACTTCTCCATCTGTTTTAATTGCTATGTAATCATTTACTGTTGAGAATACAATCTTCTGATAATCAGTGCGTTCGAGCTCATAAGATGTAAGAGATGACCACCATTTGTTAATCTCATCCATCTTAGCCATGTGTGTCTTCTTTATCTTTATAGTGACACCATCTGTGTTTGCTGATATTACAGATATGCCTGCCAGTTCATATGCCTCTATAAGCATAAGCAGGGACAATTCACCTGTAATAGTGGTGAACATGGTGAGCTCTCTGTCATACATCCAACTCTGCATATCAGAACTCTTACCATAGACAGAATTTACAGCAAGCTTTAGCGCTCCAACAATGCCTTTAATTCTTCCATCTTTCTTTGCGAGCGGTTTAAGTTCAAGACGTTTTTCAAACATCTTCCTATAGCCAGAAAGAAATTCCTTACCAAGATGATAGGGATAGCGACCATTATTGATAATGATAGCAGGATAGTAAGAACTGACATCCCAATCCACAATGAAATGTTCATCATCAGCTTCAAATATTTTAGGACCATTTTCTGTATGTAGCCCCCCTTTCGCAAATGTATAGTGATTATCATAGAATGAAATTGTCTCTTTAAAGTCATCCATCAATCCCAATTTGGTGGATTTCACCTTCTTGAGAAAGTCTTGGAGTGGCTTGGTTTGGAATTTAATGTAGTCTGCTACACAGTTTTTCAGGTTGATGGACTTTCTAAACTTACCCTTTTTAGGTAAATCTCCATATCCTATTCCTTTCTCCTGGCAGTAGTATTTCTTAATCATCTCATCACCAATCTTACTGTCAGAATAGTTAAGACAGGAAATACCAAACTCTTCCTTTATATCCATCCTGAGCTGTATCTGGTTATTTCCCTTATACAGAGGATGTGTACAATCTCCTATTGTCACCTTGTAAAACTGATAGGTGGCGAATACATCATTCTTACAATAGTCAATAATCACCTGTCTGTCCTCTTCTGACATACGCATTTTAGTGTAATGAACAGGCATTTCTTCTATGTTCTCAAGATCCATCTCGAATTCAAGTCTCTTGAGAGAAACTCTTCTGTTCTTGTTGTCAAAATGGTTGATTTTAAACAGGTCTATCTGTTTCAAATAGAGTTCATATTCCCTGTATTCAGGAAGCACTTCATAATTCGCATCATGAATAACATCCTGGGCCTTTTGGCATATTACAGAGACTATCTCTTCCCATCCCCATTCGCCCCAATATTCGTGATTGCGCATAATCCATTCAACCACTTGGCTGTCAAATCTCAAATTGTTATATCCCACCCAATAATATGTCTTGTGCTTTTCTGCAAAAGCAACAAATGAGCTAATCTGATTAGCCCATTTGCTCACCTCGAAAGAATGTGTTTCATCTGTCTGTGGATCATAGGCCACAACAAGAAACATCTTCTTCATGGTCTCGATGTCATAGATGAGAACATTCATAGTTTTCGTTTTTTCCTTCCGTTTTTCTCCTTAATGAGAAGATGGGCCCAAATCCCTGCAAATATAGAGGAAAACAGGATGTTAATCAAATGTACTTTCCACATGTTATTTGTTATTTATGATGATGGCTTTCTTTTCTCCATCTCCCCATGAAACACCATGATAGAGATGTGGATGGGTGAATTCGTCTGCTATTTCAAATTCCACTTGTTCACCATCTGAAGATTCTTCCAGATGCTTTCCAGGATTGTGTATGGGATAGTAGGTTATCCAATCACACTCCTCAACGGTCATTACATACCATTGTTCTTTGAGTTTTTTGATTTTCCCTTTCATGATTTTTTGTTTAAAATTTTCTATTATAAAGCCCTTTTTTGGTAAGGATTTTCCATTGTAATCCGATTTTAGCAGTTAGGATGGGATTTGAACCCATTTCGTCCTTCCAGATATCACTATCCTTATAATGAAGAGTGTTAACCAATATACACCACCTAACTATAGACCCATTTTCAAGGACACCAACGATATTACTATCTAATTGGTTTTAAATGGGCAAACCTCAACAAACCTTAAAGGACGTATTATTCCTCTCATTATCCTTCGAGATGGGAAGCGTGGGTTTGTTTTAATTGTTCTCTATACCATTTAACTCCTTCCTTAAATCCATAAATACCATCAGTATATTCAAACTCTTCTGCTTTATTTGCTATTTTTTCATCTGATATTTCTGTTTTGGAAGATGTAACTTGCGGGGTAACTTGCGGGGTGTCACTTCTCTTACTTCCATAAGTTTCATTGTAGTATTGTTTTGAATCTTTAATAAATTCAGTTTTACCATCTGTCATATAAATACAACCTTCGTTGTGCCCTACACCATAAGCATCTATTATCTGTTGCTTTTCCATTTCTTTGGCTTGTTCAAACAAGTTTGCATAATGCCCACTATCGTCTTGAAATAGCGATGGAAGGTTTTGTTTAAGAAATTCTACTGCTGTCATAATGTTTGTTTTAAAATGTGTATTATAATGCACAAAAACAGGTATTTTGTTGATTTTATGCAACATTATACCCGAAAAGGGCTATTTATGGCACTTTTGCCATAATTATACCTCATCAGGTGTAATTTCCCAATATCTACAATAGAAATGCTCTCCAAGCTCATCTATAAGACTCTGAGGATAGCCTTGTTCTACTAACCATTTTAGTGTGTCTGTAACATCATCAGGAATAGGCTTGGGAAAACCATATTTCCAACCTGATGGTGGGTCTATCATTCTCATATAGATTGCCATTTATATCCTACACCTTTAACCGTCTTAATACAATCTCCAAGGGTTTTTCTAATCAGCCTGACATGCACATCCACTGTTCTATCTATAACAATGACATCAGAACCCCATACATTTTCAAGAATCTGTGGCCTGCGCATGGTTCTGGTTTCATTTCTCATCAGGTAGTGGGCTAGTTCTGTCACTCTTCTTGGTAGTGTATATTCTTTACCATTTTTACAGATGACATACCTTTCGAGATCGATGGTGATGCTTCCACTTGACAGCACCTTTTGAGAACAGTCTGCCTCATTAATCAATTTGATTATTTGCTCCTTGGTGAAGAAGGTTTGTGGGCTTTCTTTAACTAATTCAATTAGCTTTTTCATTTTAATGATTTAAAAAGCATGCACAGGACTGTTGTCCCATGCATGCTATGAGTTTACAAAAATACTATTATTTCTTGAACCTCGAGGAATATTTCATATATTCCTGACTTGGCTTGTAAGAATACATGCCATTCACCACCTTCACTCTCTCTGAGGGACGACCAAATATCGTATCAAAGAGTTTTGCAGCATTGGCCGCTGTGTACACCTCTACAGTGGAAGTTAATTCCTTGTAATGTGATGTGGAATACACAAGTTGGGCGTTCGGACAGGCTGTCCTGATTCTTGTTCTTGTTTTCATGACGTATTGGGGTTTGATGTTAATTAAGAAAGTTTCTCGAAGAGTTCAGCCAATTTACCATTCTCCTGAGTGGCAAGAATGAATTGCTGTTTGTTCTTTGCTAGTTTAGCAAGAAATGACCGATGGTCATATTTAGGATTTGACCGTAAGAACTTAACATACTCCTTAATGGTATATCGGTTTTCAACACGGTTCATCCTTGGTATAACCTTCAGCATATCAGTGACATAGTTCAAGATTTCCACATTCCTTGCCTCGTTTACAATCTTAAAATCTCCTGATTTTATTGTATTTTGACTTTTACCACCACTACGAAGATTGTTAGACAGAATAGCTGCAAGTTCAGAAAGCTCTATGTCATAAACCTCAAAGTAATGATTGAGCTTTACATAGTCTTCTTTAAGAGAAGCCCATGCTGTAACATAATCCTGCATGCTCCATGTCTTGGAAGAAGCATTCAGCATAGCAATTTTCTCAACAAGGTCTTGTTTGTCCTTCACCTGAATCGTAACATAAGGAATGTCCCACCCCAAACGAATCAGTGCATTGAAAATATGCTGCCCATCAATAATGTATTTTGCTGTTTTGCCATTAATGAACGACATTTCTGCAATTACAACAGGTCTGACAATACCCATCATCTCCAATGATTTTGCAAGTTTTGTCACTTGACCAGGGTTGATTGCCCTGTTTATACCTGCCAAATAGCTGAATTTGATGTTACCCTTTGTTGAGAGCCATTTCATGTTTTTGAGTGCTGCTTTGTACTCAATTTGGAACTCTTTCTGTGTTTTTGAAGGTTGCGTTGACTTTTTCATTTTGTTTTGTTTTTAATGATTAAAATAGATTGCTTTTCTATCGTAGAGCATTCCCACCCTGAATTGTCTCATCCAGAGTTGCTCAGGTAGTTGGTGACTGCCCACTGTACGGACAGTTTGCTTTGGTTGTTCTCCCTTTTTAGGGATTCCAAAGATCGTCTGAATCAGTTTTTTCATTGTTTTCAAAATTGTCTTCGTAAGTGAATCCTGCTCCATCATATTCAGGCTCTTCCTCATCATCGAATTCATCAGGAGAATAGGAAATTACCACTTTGCCTTCGATGGTGATGGGCAGTATTTCTTCAAGGGTTTCATCCTCTATAGCATCAAACACTTCCACTTCGAGCAAAATCCACCCATCATAGTTTTGTATGATGGTGTTGATTTGCCTTAATGTGATGTCTGAAAGCTCATCAGAATGCTCTCCCACATCGAACCAGCCAATCATTTCTTGGCCTTCAGCTACAATTTCCCCATCAAGCTCTATATAGGGCTCTACAGGATAGCCATTCAGCTCAATAAATGTTTCTTGGTTTGTGGGAGGTACATATCCCACTTGATAAATAACCGACGCACCTTCATAATTGTGCGTGTGGAACAGCATGCTCTTATCAATGACAAGCGGTTTGTAGTTCCTGAACTTCAGCCTTGCGATAGCATGGTGACTCATGGTTTTTGATTTTAACGGTTTAGAATGTGAATCTCTACTTGTGGTTGGCTATATCGCCAGTCTGAATAGCTCATAGCCTTTTTGATTTCTCTTCTAGAGGGTCTTTTCCTATTATAGGAATTAGCAGAACACCCCATCAAAGAGACACCGAACAATAAAATAACTATCTTTTTCATAAATTTAATTAAAAACGCCCTAACATGGTCTGTATAGAAATACAATTATGTTAGGGCGACACACTAATACCCCGAATTAATTCTTTGTACCAATCTTTTCCAACTCTGTTTAGGAGCACCGCTCCCACATCCATATTTTGAGGATGAACATGAGCAGCAGGAAATCACTATTCCCACTAGCATAAATAAAATGAGTTTTTTCATTTCTTTTGTTTTTTGTTATACATTAGCCTTTTGTAATAGGCATTGGTTTTGTTGATTTGCTCCTGTTTTTCTGAGAGCTTTTGCTTTAAGATGTCATTCTCTCTTTCAAGCTTTTCAATCTCTGTTTTACAGAATAGTTGCTTTAGTAGTGCTTTCATGTCTGTTTATTAAATGGTTATCACATCAATTTCTGTAGGCATCCAGTCTTCAGGCATTGGATCATCATCGTCATAATCACGAGGAACAGGTGGTTCGCTTTTTGGAGAGTCACCATGACGATGGAATATATTTCTGCTGTCTCCAGATATGAGTTCACCATCTGAACCAACACTTGCCGCCCATGAATACCTATATCCAAACTTTTCTCTTGCTCTACTACATCCATCTGCAAAGTTTTGACATATATGAACCTTGAATCCTTCTCCTTCTCTTTCAGTGATGCACAATCTGCCATTCACCCCAATCCAAGATCCTTCATCCTCATCATCCTCTCCTTCATCTTTAAATTGCCAATCTGGATGGTCATCATCATATCCATCAAAACTCTCGTAATCGTGTGGTACACAACACCTCACCTCTGCAGATATAAGATCGCCATGATGGAACACCAAGCCTTCAATCACTATCTTTTGCATACGTTTTGGTTTGTGAAGAAAGCCCGTTATTTACGAGCTTTCTTCAGGTTATTAAATATTGTTTTCACCGTATCTACAGGACCCACAGCATTCAGTCCAATCACAGATGTATAGCCAAAATTGCCTTTTGCTTCTATATCATCAGAAGACATAGGACGACCAAGACCATCACCTGCCCTGTATTCAGATGCCCACCAAGAATTGAACATACTCTCACGATATGAGCCCAAACAGAAAATAGGCGCAAATGTAGTCCAGTTGAATCTCTCTTGAGCAGATTTCACCTTGACATGTGTGGCTGTGTATTGGAACTCCTTGGTATCATGTGCACCATTTACAAACGCACAATAATACACCTCTGTGGGAATCCCTGCTGCTTCAAGGGCATATATGGTGGGAATAGCAGTTTTTGCCACATTCTCAAATTGCTCTTTGCCCACACATGCAGAGCCACATATGTTTATGGCTATCTTCACCATGGGTTTGGAGCCATTTGTACGCATGGCAAAATACTTATCCTCACCAGCAATAGCCCTGGGAACTGTGAGTCTGCCTCTTGCATCATCAAACTTGAGCTTTTTCTTATACGTAAGAGCTTGTTCAACAAGGGCTTTATATTCCTTCTGAGACATTGTTTTCTTTACAGCATCAGCGCACATATTCTTGCCCTTTTCAGGATTTGCACGCTGTTCGAGGAACGTCTTTCTCTTTTCATCATCTCCATAGGTCCAAGAATCCCTGCTCTCAAGAGTTTTGACCTTCATTGTATTCCTTGGATGCTTATCTGCAGGAGGATTTGTACCATCAGTGAGTGTAAAGAACTCTTTGAGATCTTCATACACAATATGATGTACATTGTCTTTAATTGACTTTTTCACTTGTTTGTGATTTTGTGGTGAAGAAAAAGGAAGGACGCAGATATTCTACGCCCTTCCATATTGGAAATCAAAGCAGGACCTTAAGCACATTTTTTCATGAGCTTCTCTTGAAGACTTGCATCCCAATGAGCTGAAATCATCTTGAGTACCTCTTTACCCTCGAAATTGTTGTGCAGCAGGGTGGTAGCATCATAAATGCTACGTGTAGAGAACTTTTCATTCTCTACATAGTCATTCATGAACTTGCGAATGAGCATCATCCACTCGTAATGCTCACCAGCAATGGAACGCTCAATCTGCTCATCATAATCGATGGTGATGCGACACAGTTTGAAGCGGTCCAAGAATGCCATGTCCTGCATTTCCCTACCCTGATACTCAACAGAGCCTGAACCCCATGTATTACCTGCCAGGATGCAATAGAAATCCTTATGCTTCTTAGCAATAGGATTGTCTACACGATTGGGTACAGAGATTTGCCCTGTCCTATCGAAAACAGCATTCAGCACAACAGCGATTGAAGGGCTCATGGCATCATACTCATCAATAAGAAATACACCACCGTTCTCATAAAAGTCCAAGAACTGCGATGTGATATATCCGTTGATGTTAGCAAAGCCCACCAATTCCGATTTGCTTGCCTCTGCATTACAGGAAAAGGATGCATACCGAAGTTTCATCACATCAGCCACCTGTTTGGCAATTGTTGATTTGCCTGAACCTGTAGGGCCTACAATCATTGCTTGCTTGAACAGGGTGAGGAAGGACAACAATTTGGGCATTTCAGCATGCTCTGTGCCCTTTGTCTCAAATTTGAGGTTGCCCTTCAGATTAATAACCGTCTTCTTGCTCTCAATATAAGAGTCAATGATTTGGTCTTTCATCTTGGCAAATTCCTCGCTCACAGTGTACACCAAGTCAGCAATTGCGTTTGTCTTGGACAAGTCCATTGCTTCTACCAGCATTTGCTGGATTTTCTCATGCCTTAATTTATAGGCTACGAGTTTATCAACTCTGCTGTTCACAGCAGTTTCGGGAATTGAAACAGTGATTTGTTCCATTTTGGTTTTTTTGGTTTTTTGTTTAAAGAAAGGGGCCAGACAATTATTTTATCTGACCCCTATTTGTTTGCAGGATTTGTTATTCAGCCGATTTGTCAAGATCATCCTTCATCTTCTTGAGACGCTCGAGTTCTTCCATCATTTTCTTGATTTTGTCCAATTGGTCTGACAAACCACCAAGAGTTTTAGCCTTATCCTCAAAATGCCTTTGACAGTCATTAACTGCCTTTAAAACAAGCACCTCATAGAAACGAGGACAATTTCTGGCCTCTTGAATCACCTTTTCCACGGCCATTGACACCTTTGGAGAGTTCTTCAAAGACTCAACAATGAGTTCTGACGCATTGTTAAAGTCTTCCTCCATAATACCCATAGCCTCGGTGATTGTGTTTGCATCATGGTTGAACCGAATGACGCTATTTGGGCCCAGTTCACTGGCCACACCTTTTTCATTGGGCAGGTGGCTTTCAGCCCATAAGATTTCCTCTTTGGAGAGCCCGTTGTTGCAAGAGAGCAAGGCTTCCATTACTTTGATTTTCTTTTCCATGTTTAATGGATTTGAGATGATAAAAAATGACAGGTTTCTAAACCATATAGGCAAACTATCCCTGTCTTCAGTTTTCATTCATTTAGTTTACGATCTCGTTGATTGCCTCAATAGTTATGGGCAACATACAAACCCACAAAATCCAATATATGCTACTGATGAACCAGAAACCTGGTTGCTGGAATACATCAGCAATTGGATTGAAGGACGCTGCTGTGAGAATAAATGCCATCCATACAAGCAGAAATGGTATGATGGCAGTTGTCAGGAGAATGATTGGCTTTTTCATGATGATTAATAGCCCAATTGTTCTAACTGATGGGCATCAGCTTTAATGGTGATGAATGAATTGTTCAGGCTAAATTCGTAAAAGAAATCAGCCAAGGCTTTAAAGAGATAAAACTCTTTAATTGTCAGGGTTACCTGCTTCATTTTTATGGGATTTTTGGTTACAAAATATTAATTAGTAGAAAGTAAAGGAGTCGAACTACAAAAATATATGCAAAAATATTTGGTAGTTTCGATTATTATATTTAAATTTGTGGAGATACAAGGATTCAAACCTTGATGACCACTTTAGAAGAGTGGCATTTTGTTCAATTAAATTATACCTCCATGAAAAACTGTTTATTTTGCAATAAACCAACTAATAATCCTAAATATTGTTCTAGATCATGTGCAGCAAAGCATACAAACTCATTATACCCAAAAAGAACATGTAATAGGAAATGTAAAACTTGTGGAAAGAAGGTATCATACAGAGATACCTATTGTTCAAAAGAGTGTAAGCCTATAAGCAAAGTATCTGGAACTATTCAAGATGCAATGTATAAAACTCATCAAAGATCTTCAGCATATGCTCTAATAAGAACACAAGCAAGATATATAGGTAAATCTTTAGGGTTTAACAAATGCTCCAAGTGTTCATATGATAAACATTACGAAGTTTGTCATATAAAACCTATTTCATCATTCCCATTAGACACACTAATATCTGAAGTGAACAGTCCTGACAATCTTATACCATTATGCCCTAATTGTCATTGGGAACATGATCACAACATATAAGCTGTGGTTATATCCATTTAACTATAGGCCCAACGGACACACACACATCTAAAAGGTGCCTTTAAGATGCTCTCTCATGACGAAATATACGCCAGTACGAATCAAATACTCCTCTTCGTCAGAGAACATGCTCGGCATTCTGTCTAGATTAAAATATGAAAAGCAACTAATCACGCCTTCCAAATCTTTCAATAGACATATCAATCCCTCCATCCTATTCCTCTTGAACACCGAAAAGCATATTGCTTTTTTTCTAGTGCCGTTTTGAAATTGCACCACGCATAGGAATGCTCCTTGCCTTGTGCATTCAGACAATGCCTCACAATTTGCAAGACAAATGTCATAGCCATTCAATTCTGCTGCTTTCCCATGCAGATAGAAATAATCTGGCCTTGCTGTGTTCTTTGGGGATTTATACTCACCCATTGGTTGAGCATAAAATACCCTTTCTCTCTCAAATCGCATAAAGAGGTTTTAAATGGTTTTAAAATTTACTTCTTCCCACACATCAGGATGATGCTCTTTCAAATAAGAATATTTGATTTTCTTAAAAAAATCATAAGCATCGTTGAAATTGCGCCTAGCCCATATCTTCTGGTTGGCTGTACAGGCAATACGCATCCACACATGAGATTGTGAACTCTTAAACAATAGAGATTCACCACTTTCATCATCTATTTTGAGCTGAAACCACATTGGGCTCTCGACATACGGTGTGCCCATTGTTTTATACACCTTTGTTGCCTCTTCGAGCATCTCAATGAATGACTCTTTAAGGTTTTCTAAATAGTTCATAACTAATTTAGTTTTTGGTTTAAAAATAATACCTTTCTATCTCTCAAGAGATTGATTTTCGAATGCGTTTAAATCACATTCATCTTTCAACTCTCTCAAACGTTCTTCCTTGAGCCTATTCCACTGATAGAGGACATCCTCCATTTCAGCCTCAAGTTCCTGCCACCTACTCAACTCCTTACCCTCTGGAACCTCATCCCACTCACCTTGAAACCTATGCTTTTTGGCTATCACCTGAATGGCTTCAGCCAATTCCTCCATTAACACCAATGAAGGTTCTCCAATGTTTTTAAACTTTCCCATTAGGAATTTTATTTAAATGATGCATACTCCCCTATGATGTTCAGGTTTCTGCGAATCGAAAGGACATACCTATATGGTATGGTTGCAGTGTGTTGTTTGCTCTGACAAACAAAGTGGATAGAATACACCACCATATCATCACCAGCGCTTTATCTCCTTTCCAGAGAAGAAAATAGGAATGGCCTTCCCATTGCTGGGTTGGCCAAACCTTATATGTTCAAGGCCTCATTAAATGAGACCGTAGTTTTCAGGATTGTCTAGCACATCCTGTGCTAGAGTTGAATAATCATAATACCAAAATCCATTATTCATACCTTTTATGCAGAAGTATGGAACTTCTGCCATTTCACCAAATGTGTCAATGCTTATAGCAAAGACTTCACCGAGTTCTTGGATTCGGTCGAACATAAGCAACAATTGTTGCTTTGTAAATGGTGAGAAGTCTGGTGTTTCTATCTGATATTCAAAGTCCTGTAGGACATAATCGTCCTCTTCAAGCCAAACCGAAGTTTTAGTCGTTTGTTCGGGGTTGGAGCTTTGGTAGTGATTATGCTCAACCCATTTGAGCTTGTTTGAATTTACAAATTCGTTAATGCTTGCGATGATTGACTTTTTAGTCATGAGAAGTTTTACAGTTTTTAATGTGGTGTCTCCACAACAAGGTTTGAGCGTCTCCAAGGACCTAAACCTATACATACAATATGTATAGACCTACAGAGAGAATATTATTCTCTCCATATGCACCTTAATGCTATATGTATGCAAATGCTCCCTTGCAATGCACCATCTACAAAAACACACTATTATTCCGTATGTGTGTCCACCCACACTCTCCCAACAATAAAAAAATATATGGAATGAGTTGATAATCAACAACTTATGAGTGTTTAGTGTGTACAACACCCACCCAATTGTTGTTTCTCAACCCACCCCATATATAAAAAAGGGGGACAAAGTCCCCCTTATCAGGCTGCGAAAGATTAGACTGCGTTAGCAAGCAGTTCATCGAAGGTAACGCTCTCTTTCTTTGCTTCAGCGATAGCGAAGTGAGGCAAGCCTTCACCGTCTCCTTTCTCGCTAAACAAGAAATAACGCTTTGTGTCAGGGTTCTGCTGAATTTCAAGGCCCGCAAGCCATTGATAAATTCTTGTTAGCGGAATCTTTTGAGCGTAAACAGCACGGATTTGCTTGCTTAATGGTAGTGTGCAAGGCAAGTTCTCAACGCTGTCCGCTTCAATAGCGTCAGCAAGAGTGCTGAAACTCTTCGGGAAGATTTGAAGCGTGACACGCTTGTCACCTTTCAGATTCTTCTTGGTGAGCACCATGTTCTTGGTTTTCATTGCGGGCAAAGATTTCAGGATGCCCACTGACTCGAACGACCAATCTTGGTCTTCTTGAGCACTGAAAGTGCTCTTTGTAAATTGAAATGCCATAACTTTAGAAGCTGATTGTTTTAGTGGGGGAGTGTCCCCATCAGCTGATTCATAGGAGGGGTTGCTGTGGGGAGTAGTCCCCCCTCCCATGCATATAATAGTTTTATGCATATAATAGAGGGGGGGTTGGTAAAGGTATAGGTTGACATAGGGGGGCTTTTTGTAAAGGTGTAGCTTGACGGAAAAAAATTTTTGGAAATATCATATGTTCTCCTGTAACTTTGGGGTGGTTGGGTGGGAATAGATTTTCTCTATATAGAGAATGTGGAATGGGTTGGCATAATATAGCTTTTTGTAGTCAAATAAGTGTTTGACAATCTGGGAGATATGTGTATATTTGTATAAATTAAATATTGGGAATGGTATTACAGAAGATTAGGAGGGTTGAAACAGATGGGTTTGCTATGGCTGAGAGGTATTATAGCATCCTGTCTGCCATTAACAATCTCCATCTTACAAATAGGGAAATACAGCTTATAGCCTTTACAGCTATTAGGGGGAATATTTCCTATGCCAGTAATAGGAAGGAGTTTTGTGAGAAATATGGGACAACGTCTCCAACGATAAATAACATTATTTCTAAGCTCAAGAAAATCAATGTGTTAGTGAAGGATGGGACGAAGGTGAAGGTCAATCCTGTTATTATTTTGCCCTTTGAGAAGGAGGATGTTACGTTGGAAATAAAGCTTGTACATGGATAAGCCCAGGAGTCTTTCTGTTAAGGATTATTTGATAAGGATGATGGCCGTTAAATTGGCTATTCCAGAGAGTGTCCTGGATGCTGTTGTGAGCCATCAGTTCAGTTCTGCTAATATAGCCCTTCTTACAAACGACAGTGTGGAGATTTCTGGGTTTGGGAAGTTCTTCTTCAACCAGAAGAAGGCCCTTAAAGCAATGGCTAAGCACAAGATGAAAGAGGCCTATTATGCAAATGCCCTGACACAGGAGAATTTGTCTGAGGCTAAGGCAGCCTCATATACGAACAAGCTGAATAATACAAGAAACCAAATAGAGCAGCTAAAACCAAAATTAAATACAAATGAAGCTGTCACAGATTTACGAGGGCTGGAGGAACAACCTGATTCCGCCCTCACATTTGAAGCAGATTATACGGGAAACAGCACAGAAGAGAATAGAGATTTGTCTGGACTGCCCCTATCATTCGAGGTTCCACAAAACCAAGAGGCTTGACAACCATTGTACACATTGTGGGTGTACATTGTCAGCAAAGACAAAATGCCTGTCCTGCGAGTGCCCCATTGAGAAATGGAAAAAGGTGCTTACAGAGGAGGAAGAAGAACACATTAAAACAGCTACAAATGGAAAATAACAACGAGAACGTAAGGTTGAACAAGATTCCCTTATTGATATTTATAGAGGCGCTTCAGGACATCTACCAAATGGGTGTGGATTATGTTGATCTTGTTGGAACGAATAATGTAGATCAGGACATTATAGCCATCCACTATAATGACAAGTATATGACAAAGCCTGAGGATCTGGAGAATGAGAACAAGCTCATGCCTCCTAATTTTAAAATAAACCTGTCTGAAGAAGACTTAAACGATTTGACATGAATTCAACACACGAGGCTTTTATGATTATTGAAAGGCTGGCAGCTATGTGCGCTACAGCTGGAATTACAGAAGAGACAAAACAGATGGCTAATGAACAAATACAGAAGCTGCTGGACAGTGTGATTAAACCCACAGTGACAGGTCTCTCTGCCAAGAGCGCTGGACTGCTGGTGTAACGTATAGACAATGAGAAAACCGAATCATTACAATCAGGTGTTGCACCTGTTGCAGACATTACATAAAGACTACCCCAAATACAACATGGGAAGACATTTGTCTACAGCATTCTCTGATTATGGGGATGTATGGAACTTGACAGACAAGGAGATGTTGTTTGCTCTGGAGAAGTACAAGGCACAGATGGACATGGACATCCCCCATACGGATGAGAGGGAGATTGATGACATCATCAAGCAAGCCATGGACCTTGAGAACATCCTAAAAGAAGAAGACAATGGCGACAACTATTAAGAAAACTACATATGTCAACACAGAGCTTGACTGGGCGGAAGAACAGCTTTCGTCATGGAAGCAATATGTTGATGCCAATCCATTACATACGCTCAAAGACAGGATTGAATGGAAGCCTACAGCAAAGGGTGGGATGATGCCCATGGTGGTAGCCTCCATAGAATCACAGGGTAAGTTTATACAGGATACGATGAAAAACTATCTTGCTTTGCTGGAAGTGGTGGACAAGCTACGTAGTGCTGAAGAAGCCAAGGTGGAGGTTAGGGGAAATGCTGAGCTTTCTGGAATGGCTGAAGATTTCCTGAAAAACAGGAAATAATGAATCTCAAAAATATAGACTATAAGGACTGGTTCATCAATCAAAAGAGGATTCCTGATAAGAATTCTGCTGAGTATAAACCATTCTTCAATTTTCATAAAGAGCTGTGTCTCAACGGTGCTATGATGGACGGGGTGTACATAAACCCCTTTTTGTATTGGCACTTGAACATCTGGCACACAGAGGTGGATGTCATAGATGAGAATGGCCGTATTTCACAGAAGTATTCCAACCCCCTGCTCAGGGATAACGAGTGGTTGGTGACAAATGAGATTGACAGGGCTCAGTATGAGAAGAAAGGGCTGGTCATTCTAGGCATACGGAGATTTGCAAAGTCCGTTCTTGAGGCAAGCTATATAGGATGGGGAGCTACGTTTGACGAGAACTCCCAGAACATCATCGCTGGATTGAACGCCCCAGATATAAAGCTTATTACGGATAAGCTAGACAAGGGCCTCAACTTCCTACCAGAATATTGGAGGTGGCAACGAATTGAGGACAACTGGAAAAACCAAGTGACGCTGGGCATAAAGACAAGAGGAGGAGAACGTATTCCATTCTCCCAAATCCTCATCCGTAACCTGGATGAAGGTAATAATGAGGAGGCTATTGCTGGTACAAAGCCCCGTAAGCTCATTATAGATGAGATTGGTAAGGGTAATTTCCTCAGGGGATTCCAGGCTGCTGTGCCTGGTTTCACAACACCATATGGATGGGGCTGCTCTCCCATTCTGACAGGTACAGGTGGTGACATGAAGAAATTCATGGATGCCAAGAGCCTCATGTTTGACGTGGACAACTTCAACTTTCTCACATACAACAACGAGAAAGACGAGAAGCGTGTCCATGGTCTTTTCATTTCCTACAAGTATAGGATGGAGGCAAAAGAGCCGTCCACGCTTGGGAAGTTTCTGGAAAAAGACACAAATAGCGATTTGTACAACGTACCTATGCTTGTTTCCAATGAGGAGAAAGCTAAGGAAATTACAACTAAAAATCTTGAAAGGCTCAAGAGAGCTGGAGATAGGATAGCATTTTTGAAGGAGAAAATGTACTACCCACTTGAGGTGGATGACATTTTCCTAAACGAGGATACAAACATCTTTGATATTGAGGCTGCCAAACGTCAGAAGTTCAGGCTGCAACAACAGGAAAAGACAGGCACTCCTGTTATTCTGTTTAATGATGGGGAGAAGATAGCGCATGAGTTTACGGACAAACAGCCTATTTCCAACTTCCCCCTCAAGAGCAGTGATCTTAAGGATGCTCCTGTAATGATATATGAATTTCCCATATCCAATCCCCAATATGGGCTATATGTAGCAGGTGTGGATCCTTACAGGCAGGGAAAGTCAGCGTACAGTACATCTCTTGGAGCTGTGTACATCTATAAAAGAATGCATGACATTACAGGAGAGAAATACCAGGATATGTTCGTAGCTTCATATGTGGCTCGTCCTGATAAGAAAGAGATCTGGGAAGAACAGGCAAGGCTCCTAATAAAGTATTACAACGCTCGCACGTTGTGTGAGAATGATGATATTTCCTTTATAGAATATATGAAGGCCAAAGGAGATGCCCACTATCTGGAGAAGCAACCTCAGTGGCTAATGGAGGTGGTACCCAACACTACCGTCAAGCGTGAGTATGGGGTGCATAGAAGCTCGCAGAAAATCATTGACTACCTACACAACTGCCTGAAGAAATATATGGAGGAGGTGATACATAAGGAAACAAATGAGGAGGGAGACATCATCAGGGAGGTGACAGGTGTGAGCAAGATATTTGATCCTGTCCTGTTGGAGGAGATTATACAATACAATGATGAGGGTAACTTTGACCGTATTGTAGCAGCAGAACTGGCCATTGCTCAAGCTATGAAGATGGACCCCATTCTTGGGAAGGTGGGAGGATCTGGAGATGCGAGGGTGGCAGCAATGTTCTCAAAGAAGACAAAACCCAGCCTTTTCTCTGATTCAAGAGGACTATTCAACACTAAAAAACGTAAACTGTTTATATAATGGCAATCATCAGATATACAAAAGACGCTACCATAAGGTATGCCTATCTAAATATATTCCCTGACCAGTTCAAAACTGAGAAGGAAAAACAAGACGAGAGTTGGATTAAAAACACAATGGACTACTTTGCAAACAAGGCTTATGCTGAGTTTGTGAAGAACAGGGACACTTTTGTAAAAAACTATGATCTTGTAAAGGGCATCCTTCGTATGGAAGACTTCTACCAGGAACCTCAGGTGAAGAGCTTTACAGAGATGCTGACAACAGATTTACAGCTTCCTGCATACGTTAAGCATTACTCCATAATCACCACTCCCCTAAACGAGCTGGTTGGAGAAATAACAAAACGTCCTGATGGATTCAGGGTGAAGGCATTTGATGATGACTCCAAATCTGAAGAACTGGAGTACAAGACACAGCTTCTCCAGAGCTTTGTAATCAACAGTGCCAAGGAGAAAATCATGCAGAAAGTGATGATGGAAGGAGAAGAAATAGACGAAGAACAGCTGCAGCAAATGACTATGGAGGATGTCAAAGATGAGCTGGATAGCTATACATCTGTAGCAGAAAAGTGGGCAAACCACGTATTGACATGCCAGAAGGCTGAATTCAATCTTAAAGAGAAAAGTGAAGACGCATTCCGAGATCTCTGCATTTCGGCAAGAGAATTTTATCACATATATGAAGACAATTCCAAACTGGGTTTTAATATTGAAGTGGCGAATCCTAAGAACACATGGTTTCTTACCACTCCTGATAGAAAATATATTTCAGATCCCACAGGTAGAGCACAAGGTGCTTATGCTGCTGGCACTGTACAAGTGATGGAGCTATCTGAGATTATTGAGAGCATCCCAGACCTGACAAAAGACGAGATTGACCATTTGAGATCTTCTCTCCAAGACTATGGATTGATTAATGTACGTGAGTCCAATCTGGGTAATCCCAATGTCACCCCTGGTATAGACTCTGTACAATACGATACATACGATCCCCTTGTCCTCCAGACAAGGATGATTATAGAGAGCGAAATGAAGGAGAATGATGATGGGCTTAAGGATTTTCTTGGGCTTACATCAAATGTGTCCTCATTTGGCTACAAGTATGTGGTTATCAGGGCATATTGGATTTCTAAAAAGAAAATTGGTAAGCTAATATATCTGGACGAATTGGGCAATGAACAGTCCATACTTGTAGATGAGAACTACAAGAGTGGAACCATCCCCACACAGCAATCTTTGGATTGGGGATGGATTAACCAGTGGTATCAGGGCATAAAGATTGGACCAGACATCTACCACATCAAACCCTATAAACTACTAACCTACTGTCCTATAATAGGGCTCACCCACGAAATCAAGAATACGGAAGCCAAGAGTTTGGTAGACATGATGAAGCCCTTCCAGGTGCTGTACAATGTCTGTATGAACCAGCTCTACAAGCTTCTGGAAAAAGAGGTGGGTAAGGTGTACCTGACATCAATCAGGCATGTACCTATTCCTAAAGATGGAGATGCCCAGGATGCATTAGATGTCTGGGAAATGGAAGCTCGTAACCGTGGAGTGGTGTTCATTGACGATTCTCCAGAGAACCTCAAATCCCCATCTAGTTTCAACCAGTTTAGGGATATAGATCTCACCCGTACACAGGAGATTCAGTCTCGTTACACACTAGCCCAGCAGCTCAAGAACGAGTGCTGGGAACTAGTTGGTATGAGCAGACAAAGGCTTGGATCTGTACAAGCTTCTGAATCTGCAACAGCCACCAACGCAGCAATTCAACAATCCTATGCTCAAACAGAGCCTCTGTTTGTGGCGCACGAATATGTAATGGGTCAGCTCTATCAGGCAATAATCGATGCTGCCCTATACGTAGAAGCAAAAAAGCCACAATCTACCATCTCCTACATTAATTCGGAGGGTGAATCAGCATTTGTGCAGGTGAACGGATCTGACCTGAAGTTCCGTGATTTGAAAGTGTTCCTTACAAATCGTCCTGATGATACACAAATGTTCAATGAGCTTAGGCAACTTGCACAGCCTCTTATGCAGAACGGAGGCAGTCTGTATGACGTTATCCATCTGTATTCCACCAAGTCTGTAAGGGAAATGAAGAAGGTGTTCAAGACCCTTAAGGACAAGATGGACGCTATGGAGCAGCAGAAAATGCAAATGCAGCAGCAGCAGATTGAACAGCAGCAACAAATTGCACAGGCACAGATGCAGCAGCAGCAAATGATGAATGATCAGAAAATTGCTAATGAAAACTACCAAAAAGAGCTTGATAGGATAAATAAGAAGGAGATTGCCATCATCCAAGCTACAGGGTTTGGAAATGTAGAAAGCGAAGATGTTAATAAGAATGCAGTTCCTGATGTTATGGAGGTGAGCAAACTGGCAAATGAGCAACAGAAAGCAGCTAAAGAGTTCCAGCTCAAGATGGCAGACATCAACTCCAAGAATAAACAGTCCGCTGATAAGATGGCTCTTGAAAGGGAAAAGCTCCAGGTGGCTAGAGAAAACCAGGCAAATGACCTGGCTATAGCTAAAGAGAACGCAAAAGGAAGAAACAAAAAACCATCTAAATAATGTTTGATAAGCTAATAGATGTCCTAATACAATGGATATCGGACTTCCTGCCAATAGTCATCATCCCTTCTTATGAGGAGGGCGTGCAGCTAAGATGTGGTAAATTTAAGAAGGTTCTCCATCCAGGGTTGCATTTCAAGATACCATTCTTTGATGAAATTCTGCGTCAGCATATAGTGGTAACCACTCTAAGCCTACCATCTCAATCTCTATACACACTGGACAAACAGAATTTTGTTTGTAAAAGTGTGATCAAATACAGAATATCAAACGTAAAAATGTTTCTTCTAGAGGTGTATGATGCAAAGGATGCTTTGTCTGATATGACAATGGGTATTATTAAAGATGTAATGACATCCCTTCCTTCAGAGAAATGCATAGATCCAAACATTGATAGTCTCTTGACAAAGAAAGCAAGGGTTGAGGCAAGGAAATGGGGAGTGGAAATTCAGCAGGTGACACTTACGGATATAGCTCCAATAAGAAGTTTTCGCATCATAAACGACAGCTTCTTAAATAAACTTGATTAGATGAAATTTCATTAATGCTATATTAACTTGAAATTTGGCTTATACACCTATTTATCTCTTTGATATTAAACTATTACAAACTACTTTTACACCTTCAAAACCAATAAAATACAACTACATATGGCTGAGAACTTAGATAGTCCCTCATTTGGGAACTTTAGCATTGAAAACACCATTGGTATGGGAGCTGGAAATGCAGAACTCATTCAAGATTTGATGAGTCCTGAAACCTCAACTTCTAGTCCTGATGAAATTAAGGAAATCACTGCTCCCGATCCTAAGAAAGAAGAACCTGTCAAAGCTGCTCCTGAGAAGAAGGAAGAAGTGAAAGAAGAGGCTGCAAAGTCCATTCAAGACTTCCTGTCTGGAGGTGAGGAGGAGGAAGAGGAAGAAGAAGCTCCTGCTGCTCCTACAAAAGCAAAAGCTGCTCCTAAACAAGCTGAACCAGAATCCTCAACTGAACAGGAAGAAGAACCTGAACAAGAGGTTTCGCAGTTTGGAGCTTTGGCAAACGACCTGTTCAAGCTGGGCGTATTCTCCAGAGATGATGAAGAGGAGGATGTACAAATCACTACAGCTGAAGAGTTCCTGGAACGATTCCAAGAGGAAAAGAAGAAAGGAGCGATTGAAGTGGTAAACAACTTCATTGGACAGTTTGGAGAAGACTATCAACAAGCATTCGATGCCATATTTGTAAAAGGCGTACATCCTAAAGAGTATTTTGGTACATACACTCAGGTGGCAAGTTTCGCTGAAATGGACCTCGCTGATGAATCAAATCAGGTGGCTGTTCTGAAACAAGCGCTTGCAGATCAAGGGTTTGAGGCTGAGGACATCAGCTCTGAAATAGAAAGACTGAAAAACTACGGTGATCTGGAGAGCGTAGCTCAAAAGCACCACAAGGTGTTGGTTAAAAAAGAAGCAGCAAAGCTTCAGCAAATGGAGAAGAAAGCTGAAATGGAACTTCAGCAAAAGAACGCCATAAAAAGCCAATACATAAATAACGTACAATACATTCTTCAGGAAAAGCTGAAGACAAAGGAGTTTGATGGTATTCCTATCAACCCCAAACTTGCTACGGAATTACAAGATTTTTTGCTGGTGGACAAGTATAAGACATCATCTGGAGAAACCCTTACAGATTTTGATCGCACCATTCTTGAGCTCAAGCGTCCTGAAAACCATGAAACAAAGGTGAAGGTTGCTCTGCTGCTCAAAATCCTGGAAAAAGATCCAACCCTGTCCACTATACAGAAATCAGGAATCAGCAAAAAGTCAAATGAGCTTTTTGGTGAGGTGGCAAGACAGGTGAGCAAGAGTGGCGTTAAGTCCTCAAACAACAATCCTCAGAAATCCAATTCATGGTTTTTATAAAACAAATTTATAACATTAATTAAAAAAGGATAAAAAATGGCAATTCAAACAATCCCAGGTCTCACTGGTTTTACCTATGCCCGTGTCGCTTCTATGGACAAGCGTGCTGTAGGTAAACTCACCGATGCTAACCACCTGGAAAGCTTCCACTCTACAGAGCCTGCTGACTACGATAAAAAGATCATCAGCCTGTACACCCAGAGCTCATTGTACAGCAATGACTTCCTGGATATGATTAACAAAAGCACCCCCTATTATATTGACAATAATAGCGATGCTTGGAAATGGCAAGTGGCTGTTCCGTACAAGTTCCCCAGAATCATCAATGTTCCTGAGGCTACTCTCGATTTGGATAAGCCTGGTATCGATGGTCAAGAGTTTTCTCTTGTTCTGGACACAAACGAGTTCTCTAAAAACGCCATCGTTTCTGTAGGCTCTCGTCAATACGGTCCTCGCTTCTACGTAGTAAAAGATCCTGTTCCCTGGAATATGGGCTTCCTCTACACATTCACCCTTATTACAGACAATCCCACAGTAGACTTTGTAAACTCTACATTCCTGCAAGTGGGAATTGAACTGGAACTGGTGGATGCAGCTATTGGCGAATTTGATCAAGACCTTCTGGGATTGCCTCGTCTGGGTGAGCAAATCACAATGTTTGAATCTCTGGGTTCTGCATATGGCTTTGAGCACAAGATTACAGAATGGGCTGATGACAAAATGATGCGTGATGCTTCTGGTAAGCCTTTGGATATTCTGGTTTATGCTCCTCAGCGCAGGAACCAATTGCCCCTAACACGTAATGATGTTAAATGGGAGCCGTTCATCGAGTTCTGGATGCGTAAGTCTATGCTTGAACTGAAGGTTAAGCGTATGATTTGGAGCAAGCCTGGCACTGTTAAGACTAATGCTGGAAAGCAAGAACTGAAACGTACTTCTGCTGGTGTATATCACAGAATGCGTAATAATGGTAACCTGGTACAATACAACCGTGGTGAATTCACTGCAAACCTAATTCGTTCTGTATTTGGTGATCTGTTCTACCGTCGTGTGGATGTTAAAGATCGTCGTGTTAAAATGTACACTAACGAAGCTGGATTTGACGTGTTCCAACAAGCTCTGAAGGCTGACGCTTTGAATAGCGGTCTCACCTTCATGGCTGATAGCGGAAACCGTTATCTGCAGGGCGAAGGCCAGCACATCACTTACAACTTTGCATTCGATGCAATGGTTACTCGTGAGACTGGTCGTGTGGAACTCATCCACTTGAAAGAACTTGATCTGCCCCAGTCCAACCTGGAATTTGGCCAGAACAAGAAGAGCACACCCGTATTCATGGTGTTTGACGTATCACCGATGAGCGATGGTTCTATG
>Ga0129333_10000658_pt1 | contig 29387 bp, 28 predicted proteins | sample CPB6_08_DNA_FD_94474 | JGI IMG/M metagenome (GOLD analysis project Ga0129333, IMG submission 94474) | Freshwater to marine salinity gradient microbial communities from Chesapeake Bay, USA - CPBay_Sum_0.6_0.8_DNA | ecosystem: Environmental > Aquatic > Marine > Coastal | place: USA: Chesapeake... | reverse complement strand
TCGGTTCTACCATTGAGCCTGATTACCGCAACTACGACACGGTGAGCGGTCGCTGGTCGTCTCGTGATACTGCGTTCTGCAACGAGCGTCACATGTGGCTTCCTGCTTACGAATGTGAGGACTACGATGTCGTGGAGTGGGAGTGCGGTGAGTGCGGTGACAGAACGATCTACGATCTGATTCAGGAGGAACCGTGGGACTGTCCGAAATGCCAGGTGTGCTACTACTGTTCGCTGGACAGAGGATGGTGTACCTGCACCGAAGATTGGGATGATGCGACGCTGTTCGGAGGTGATTTCTGATGAGCATGGCTGACCCCACTCAGTACAACAGTACGATTGAGGAAGCGTTCCTCATTGCGAGCCGTAGGCTTCGCCAAGCATTGACCGCTCTTCAGGCCACAGTTGATCGCCTGAATGAAATGGGTGTTGACCCGAACGACGAATGGTGGCAGGAGGTGGACGTCCTGTTTGAGGATGCCACCATCATTGACCCTCGCGGTAAGACACACAAGTACGAACTCTGTACGACGGTCGCAACCAAGTTTGAGATACGTGTTCCACACGCACTCAATCTTGCCAATCATCTGAACAACGAGATGGTTCATGCGGCACTAATGCGTTACGTGCGTGATCTTCCCGACGACCGTGACCCGATGGCGTCAATCCCCGAGGCAACGCTCAACGTCGCAGGACACAGCGTTCAGATCCTGAACGTTGACCCATGCCCTATCATCACCCGCCACTCTCAGACCGCCAACCCGTTCTGATGACACTCAACTTGGTACAATCTCAACGTCACTACACGAAAGGAGAAATCAAATGAACAAAGTGACATCGGTTGAATTCACTATCGCAGAACTGGAGGCTCTCTCCAAGACTGTCGGTATCGCATTGGACAACATCGGTTCCAAGGTGGACAAGTTCCCTCCGTCCACCGAAATGGGTCGTGTTGCCCGACAAGACAGAGCACTTCTTGGAAGTGTTCGTTCCATCATCTCGGAAGCGTTGATGGAGTCCTACAACGACGAAGGCGACTGGTCTTGAGTCGCACTCCCAAAGGTGTGAAGTGGGTATGCCCCAAGTGTAATGCTTGGGTCATAACCCACCTTCCACTCACAGCAGATCCCGTCTGCAACAAACACGCAGGCGGTTACACCAAAATGACCAAACGGAAAGGCAACGACAATGAATGAGGAAATCAAGACGATGTGGGTGAACGCTCTGCGTTCTGGCGGATACAAGCAGGGAGGTGATGTGCTTCACTATCAAGACGATTCTGGAGAGCAACGGTTCTGCTGTCTTGGTGTGTTGTGCGATCTTGCCTACGCCCACAATGTCGTCAAGCGTGAGGAAGGCGACGAACTGAGTGCCTACAGGCAGGGCATCTCGGATGCTCGGGGATGGAAAGTGTTCCACTACGGTTGGGGTGGTTCGGTGGTTGACCTACCGCACGAGGTGGTGGAGTGGGCTGGACTGCCGACGTGTGGAGAGGACGACCCCGACGACACGTACTTCAACCAAGGTGATCCGTTCCTGACCTCGCCGATGTTTCGTTCACCTCGCCACATCTCGTACTTCAACGATTCGGGATACGATTTCAATACCATTGCGGATTTGATTGAAGCCCAGTTGTAGTTGATACGGTCGTATCATCTAGGAGTCGCCCACCACGGAAACGTGGTGGGCTATTCCTGTTTCTACGTGCCTGTCCACGTATACTTTGTCAATTGTTGACAAACACACGGTGTCTCGTGAACAACCGTTGACAAAGCCAGCAATAGACTTTCCGACAGGGGAGGAAACAGATAACCACAAGTGACACCACAGGGTGTCACTTGTGGTTCTAGCAACGACAAGAAAGGAAGATCATGGGTAGGAAACCCCAAGAATACAACTGTCCAAATCCAGAGCACCCTCAAGACTGTCTCTGCGATGTCGTCGTCAAAGAGACGACCCCCATCGCAAACATAGACTTCGGGAACGACTCTTGGTTTGCCAAGGAAATCATCCAGCATCTCGGACTGTCGTCGCCTTGGGACGACGAGAAGATGCTTCGCTTCCTGTCAGCACAGGTTCTCTTCTACGAAGAGGTGCTGATTGGCTTACGGAAGGCTCGCCTTTCGGATCTTGAGGCAGAGCGACGCAAGAGCGAACGCAAGACCCTGCTAGACCCAGCGCAAATGCGTGAGGTTCAGGAGATGTTCGTTGACGGGGCTACGTCCACGTCGGTTCGCATTCACCTCATGAGCAAATACGGGATTGACATGACACCCAGTTATGCTTCCCACCTACGACGACGCACCATTGAGATGGTGGAAGGGACAGAGTAATGAGAGTTGAACACCGAGAGCACGGAATCGACGTGTATGTACGTCAGTCGTGGATCAACGACGCTTTGATGTGTGGGGAACGGGGTCGCCAAGCGATCCTGCGTCCCGAATGGTCAATGCCGAACGATGCCACGATCATGGGTACTGCGGTTCACGCAGGCATTGAGGCGAACCTCACACGCACCAACACTCCTGCGAGACTGGTCGGCTTGGAGGCTCTCCATGATCTGATGGAGCAGTCGTTCAAGCGGACGAAGTTCAGCGACGATGAGATGATCGGGTACGTGATGGACATGTGCGACGAGTGGGAGGCGAACATCAAACCCCACCTGGGCAAGGTGCTATACACCGAAAAGGAATTTCATTTCCAACTGGATCAATTTCAGATCGGAGATACCCCCATCACGGTGTACGGCAAAGGTACAATTGACTGCGTGACCGAGACAGGATTGTGGGATTGGAAGACTGCGAGTCGCAAGTACAACGCTCGCGAAAAGCAGTCGCAGGCTGTTCAGCCAACCATGTACACAGCCGCCTCTGTCGCACAAGGATGGCACGAGTATCCCGTCACGTTCAACTACGGCGTGATGGTTCGTGGAGGCAAATCACAGATCGTCAGCGTTCATCGCAACGAGAGCCACACCGAATGGCTCCGAGAGATGGTGCGTCCGCTCGTGCGGACAGCCATCTCAATCGGTACTGACGACTCATGGACAAAGAACGACACACACTTCCTGTGTAGTGAAACGTGGTGTCCGTGGTGGTCAATCTGCAAGGGAAGCAAACTGTCCCCCGTGGACATCACACCAAAGGAACAATCATGATTAGCAAGGACCAGTCCATCGTTACGCAGGTCGCCGCAAAGATTGCGAGCGAACTGACCAACACCACCGCCATCCCCGAGCGTACGCCCGAGGCTGTTCAGTCGCTGTACCTCAGTCACTACGACTTCGTGTGCGAGATCCTGAACAACACCCACGGCTTCAACGCACAGCACGGCGAGGCTCTGCTCCAGCAGGCTTTCCCCAATTCGGAAGTCACCAGCATCAACGGCGAACAGCCGTCCACCACCATCACGTCCGCCCCTGCTATCGGTAGCGGAGAGATCGTGATCGCTGGCAAGCAACACGGCGACATCCCCAAGTGGCTTGTCGTCGCCGCAAAGAAGGCTGGCGTGACCCGAGTGTGGGACAACCGTGACACCGCTGTCGGCACACGTCGCCCGTGGTTCAAGCAGGCTGACGTGTCCGACGGACAGGAAGCAGTTGCGTTCTGGCCTCCCCGAGGTGCTGCGTGACGGACAAATCAGCACTTGCCCTCAAGTGGGAAGCGTTGATGGCGGGGGGCGAAAGCCCCCCGTCTTCGTCTACAACAGAAACGAAAACGCATTCCTACTACCGTCCGCTTGAAGAAGCGGCACACGAGTTCGTACGTTGGGCACAGTCCCCACACGAACGCATCTACACGGGTTTCACCGATCTGGACAACGAGATGCGTGGCATCGCCTCTGGCGAGATGTGTCTCGTCATCGGCTACAGCCACAGCGGTAAGACCCTCACCCTGTTGGAGATGCTGAAAGCGAACCATAACAAGAACGTCGTGTACTTCGTCCCTGACGAACCACGCACACTTGTGCTCATCAAGTTGGCTTGCGTCACGCACGGCGTGAATGCGATAGACTTGGAGCGTATGGTTGCCGCCGATGAACCCGAAGCGATTGATCTGCTGAAGCAGACAGCGAACGAGTTCTTCCCGACGCTCGCAGTATTTGACCAACCTCTGTCGTTGTCCGACATGGAACGTGCGATGGGCGAGGTGACTGACCTGTGGGGTCAGAAGCCCGACCTCGTGGTGTTTGACTATCTTGAGTTGCTTCAGGGTGGTGGAGAGGATGTGCCGTCAAAGGCGAACACTCTCAAGGCGTGGGGGCGACGACACGATGTGCCGTTGCTCGTACTCCATCAGACATCACGTTCATCGGGTGCTGACGGCAAGCGTCTCACGATCTCTTCGGGATCGTTCGGCGGTGAACAGCAGGCAACCCACATCGTCGGTGTGCGTCGTAAGCGGTTTGAGATTGAATCGCAGATTCGTGAACTTGAAGCCAAGTTGGACAAGTCCACCGCATCGGAACGCACGATGGAACAGTTGGACAGTCTGCGATACGAGGCACGTATCCACGCTCACACCCTGACCCTCAATCTGGTGAAGAACAAGCGTCCTGCTGGCAACCTGCTGGACGACATTGACTTTGAGATTGAGCAGGGCACGGGTCGTCTCACACGTCTGCGTGACGGTGAACTGCCGTCGCAGTTCTATGAGGCGGTGCGTGGTGAGTGACGACATCCTCAACGACTTCATCACCCTGTTCCGTGGACGTGGAGACTGCTACGGGGCGTGGGAAGGTGGATGCGTTCGGGAACCGTTGCGTGAAGCCACGTTCAAAGAACACCTATTCGGTGAAGCGTTCATCGGCGTATACCCATGCGTCCCGTTCAACGGCGAGACGATGTGTGTGTGGGGATGCTCCGACATTGACTACGACAACCCTGACCACGCATGGCTTCTACACGACGCCTTTGAAGCGGCAGGGGTTCACTCGTGGGTTGAACGCACACGCCGTGGCTACCACATCTGGGTGTTCACACCCGAACTCATCCAAGCCAAACACATGAGACGAATGTTTCTAGCGGCACATCAAGTCGCAGAACTTCCTGCCAAGGAAGTGAACCCGAAACAAGAGACGCTCATGAAAGGTCAAGTTGGCAACTATGTGCGTCTCCCCTACCCCAACGACGGGACAGGGCGACGTGTCATGGTCACACGAGACCTACAGGCCATACCAGTAGACGAGTTCGTACGTGAAGCGTTCAACCGCTACACTTCGGCTGACACCATCATCCGACTCGCCGCCTACTATCGTCCGCCCGTGATCTCATACACGGCGACACCACCAACACATGACATGACAGAATCCGCGAGGCGACTCACGCCCTTAGGACGAACCATCTTCCGTGATGGCCCGTTAGAGGGGCGTGACAGGTCAACAACCCTGACACACCTCGCACACGAATGCCGTAAGGCAAACCTCAATCCCGAGGATGCCATGTCTATTTTGGAGGACGCTGATACAAGATGGGGAAAGTACATGATCAGGGGCGAAGCAGGCCGACTGGAACTGGAGAAGTTGCTGGTACGAGCGTACGGTCACACTCCATCTACATAGAAGGCAAACCGCACCCGAAGGAACGTCCACGAGCGACCACATCCAAAGCAGGCAAACCCTTCATGTACACACCGTCCAAAACGGTGGAAGCAGAGAAGGCTGTAGCCGCCGCATGGGATGGTCCTGTGTTCCACGGAGAAGTTGCCGTACACATCGTCGTAGACAAAGAAGGCACAGCAGTCATTGTTGAACGAATCGACATAGAAGGCAAGGCATCCCTACGAGGCGACCTTGACAACTACGTGAAAACCGTCCTTGACGGGTTGAACGGTGTAGCATGGGCAGACGACTCACAAGTCGTCAAGATCGTGGCGATAAAAGCATGAGCAACTTCAAAGACCAAACATGGGCTAACCGTCTCGGCACAATGGGAGACACCGCAGAGAACGCCTTTTTGTCGGTGCACCCCTACGCCCACCGTGTCGGACTCAACCGCCCAGACTTTGACGTACGAGGAATGCTAGACCCTATGCGATACGCACCCGACTTCATGACCTCAACATTCATGTATGAGGTCATGGGATGCACATCACGTGGCGACGGCAAACTCAAAGTCAAGTTTGAGAAACTGTCAGCACTCGCAACATGGTCATGCATCGGACCAGTCCGCATCTGGGTGTGGGACTCAGGACGCAAACGCTACTGGGATGCCACCCTAGAAGACTGGACAAGAGCCTGCCACACACACGGCGAAGTCGCAAGATTCCCCGACAACAACAAACCATACTTCGCCCTGCCCATAGCAAACTTCCCAGCGGAGCCGATCAAACATGATCTTCAACCCTGACATCTATGCGGCAGAACCGAAGAACGAAGCCGAATGGCTTCTGCAACTAGGCGACATCCCCTACGACACCAACACCGAACACATCAGTACGGTGATCAAAGCCGTAGAGTCCCTGTCGCCGCAATCCAAACTATGTATAGAGGCAATCTTCTACGAGCGAATCCCATACAGCAAACTGGGAGACAGACTCGGATGTAGCAAGCCTCACGCATGGAGGCTTGCACAGAAAGCAATGGAAGAACTACGCAAACAACTCATCAACAAACCATCAATCAACAGGAGGTACAAAATGTTCAACAATTGGAACGAAGCATGCTGGTCACAACTAGAAGAAGTGAACAGCGGAATCTGCATCATCACGAGTGACAACGGGCTGGATGCCCTTCAATCGCAACTGATCGTGTACGTAGACGAAAAGGGTGACATGTTCGCACCCGACATTCACGAACTGTTCTCGTCCGTCGCCCTGTACGCCATCAGCCATCTGCGTGGCTACGACGTGACGTTGGACTCAATCCACGAACTGCTCTGCTCAAAGCAGGCTGACTACGGTCACGACAACATCCTCGCATTCGGTGACATCGGCATCTGTGTCCGAATGTCCGACAAGATTGCTCGCATCAAAAACCTGCGAAATAAAAATGCGATGAACGAGTCCCTTTTAGACTCTTGGATGGACTTACTGGGCTATGCTGTTATCGGCCTGATGTTGCTGGCCAACACTTTCACCCTAGAACTGGAGATTCAATAATGAGCACCACCAAAGACATGATCAACGAAGGTGGGGACATCGCATTCCCCGACATTGCGGCACTCACCTTGGCGGTCGTGCTGTGGATCACCTCGGGCAACGAAAAAGCGTTGAACGAGATCGGAAACATCGCAGACCAGATCAAGGAAAGGTTTCAGGGGAATGACTCCAGCGGAGATGAATGAACTAGAAAGACTCCTTGACAGATTGGAGCAATCCATCGTTGAGGCTGGTATGCCCAAGACGCATCTTCACAATGTGAGAGATCTTCGTAACAAAACTTTGGTTCACTTCATGTTCAAGCCGATCAATAGAAGGAGAATCAAGTGAGCGACTTTGAAGGGATTGATCCTCGTGACATTGAAGATCTCAAAGCGAAAGCGGAGAAGATCGTCAAAGATGCGACGACATACTATGAGATCGGAATGTATGTGCCCCACGAAGGGGCTACAGAGTTCCTGGCAACCTATGAGAAAGCAAGCAAAGGTAGTGTGCTAGCCCTCATGGATTTGCTCATGTTCATCCATGTAATCGCTGACAGCCTTAAAGAGGCCGTAGAAAACACTAGCGAGCAGGAGCAAGAAGGCAGTTAAAAACAGCATCAATGTATCCTGCGTCTTTGGCGATGGCGGGGCTGAGTTCAACATGAACCCAGTTCCCGCCACGACCAATTGAATTCTTCTTGTAGACAGTCCAGTCACCCTTATTGCAATACCATCCACGACCCCAATCACCATAGCGGTAATCGTGGATAGCCTCAATGCCGAACGCCTCAGCGTTTCGTACCAAGAAATCAATAAACGTCAAACCGTCCTCACGGTTCACGTAACCGAAATCGATCGCCCGACCAGTTGAATGAACAGACATCTTGTCGGTACCGCGGATCTTTCGTATCTGAAACGAACCATAGTTCTTCAACTTCCCACCATGAAGAAACAGAACCATGTTCTTGAATCGTTCAGTCCCAGCCAAATACCCCTGAGCAATCCCGTCAAACCCCGTATACTTACGCTTTGCCATCTCAGCCTCCAGACGCCTTCTTCCTCAACGCATCCTGCTCAATCTGTCGTCGCCTCTGCTCTGCCTCACGCATCTGCGGAGTGACAGTCTTCAACGGCACACCAAAGTACGACAGAATAGAACCACCCTGCTTGCCCTTGTACAGATCCGTCGCAGGCAACAAACGCTCAGTTTGTGCCAGCGGCGGCAACAAGTTCATCAACGCATAATTCAACTTCGGATCAACACCCATATCACCTTCACGAGTGCGCTTCTCTTGACCTAAGATTGAAGCCAACGCCGACACAGCGGAGGACGCAGGGCCACCCATAGGTTGCTCGCCCTTAGTGCTGAATGGAACGTCGTTGTAGAATCTACGCTCACCCAACAACTCAACAGGCACACGCAAAGCAGGGTTCACATACGACAACAGACGCTTCGGGTCTTTCAACTCGTTGAACTGCTGGCTGATCCTATTGAAACCAAGATCAGGAGCAAAGTATGTATTCGTACCAATCTTGACGCCGCCCTGCTCCTTCAACCAAGACGGAACCATCTCGTCTTCATCCTCGTCCTGAGCAACATTCTTCATCGCCTTCTGATAAATCAAATAGGCACGAGGATTCTCATACTGATTCACAATCTGCATCGGCAAGTTGCGTGACATCCAGAACCAGAACGGCACAATAGAACGCATCACCTCATCGCCAGCACTCGTAGCCTCGTAATCAAACAAGTACCGTTTCACCCTTGCTGTCGCCGCATCAAAGTCCGCGCCCTTACGTACCGAATCCCAAGCAAGAATGAAACGTGCCGAACCCTCCGACACTTCGTTCGCCTTACGGAACGTATTCACCCAACGGTTATCAACCAGCCACTTGCGCTTCGGATTAAATGCTTGCACGGCCTCCATACCACGACCATAACCTGAAGCGTCCATCGCGGCGACCGCAGTCTCAACAAGGTTGCGGCGAGACGCTGGCAGAGAAGCCAACCACTTGGCTTCCTCGCCAGCAGACACGGCACGACGCCAAGCGCCGTACAACTCCAAGCCCTGACTCATACTCTTCAAATCTGCACCAGCAGCAAATAACATAAACGTGTTGCTCATTGTATTGCGCACAACGAACCCAGGCGACGACACGGCATACGCTTTAAAGAAACTTGTGTACTTAGTTAAGAATGGTGTCAAACCACGAACGAACTCTGGCTTGCTCAAACGATTCAAGTTCACCGACAATTCCGACAACCATTCCTGCGCCTGATACGACGGCAAACCGATGCTAGCAAGACTCTTGAATCCCTTAGAAACCTGTTCTTCAACAGTACGTCCAAACGAGCCATCATCAATGAACTTCTGGAACGAACGATACAACTGATCGTTTTTGTCAGCCATAAAGAAGTTAACTTGAGCAACCAGATAGTCGTTGCGCAACCTTTCCAACGTAGGGATAATCTCTGGGTTAGTCTTAGCCAATTCGGGCCCGTTGCGACCAATCACCTGCTCAAACTCGTCAAGCAACGCCAACACGAAAGGAAGATCCTTGGGATCCTTCACCTTGCCAGCAGGCATCTGATCCTCAATGCGCTTTGCAAAGTCACTCAATTCGGCGGCATACTTCTCAAGACGCTGAGCATTCTCGGAATACTGTGCATCACCGTAAGCAATCGTCGCCGTCTCAAAACGATCCACAGCATCATCGTAAGCCTTCTGCGCTTTAGCCACAGCCTTCTCAGCCTGATCCGCTTGCTTGGACAAGGCGGCAGCAGCCTTCCTGTCGTCTTGAGCCATTAGACGCTTCTGGCCAGCCAAAGCCTTCTCGTAAGCAACCGCTTCCGTTTCCATGCTTCCAATACGTGCCATCAAATAATCTTGCTGATCGGAGAAAATAGACTTGCCGCTAGGCATCATATAGTTGCGAGCGATGAAGTCTGCTTCGTCAAGAAGATCATTTATCTTCGTAGTAAGCGAATCGTAATCCGTAATCCTAACAACACCACTAAACTCGCCTTTAAGCAGATTCTTCTTCGGTAGACGAGGCTTCAACTTCTCAATCTCAACACGCATCATCTCCACAATCTCAACAGGACTCTTATTGGCATTCCTCTTCTGAGCAATCAACTCACGGAAACGAACCTTGGCATCGTACTGACCATTGGTCTGCCTAGTAATCGTCTCCAGCAAGGAATCAAAGTTCTTCTTTGTCGCCGCCGCACGTCCACGACGTACGTCAATAGCCAAGTCGAATGGGGCGGTGGGGCCGACAAAATCGTCGGCAGCACCAGACGGCAACTCACCAAGACGACGTTCAATCGCACCACCACGCTCAACCAACTTCTGATTGGTCTGATCCAAAACCCTGTTCAACCTGGTTTGGTCAGCAACCACGGCACGATAAACACGCGCACCGACAGAGGCGTTCAACTTCTCCATACGGGCAACAGCCAACTGTTCGTCGGAACCCTTCCACAAATCATCCAACAATTTGAGACGTGCTTTGATTGTTGCTTCGCTCGCTCTAGAACCAGCCTCTGCAACTGACTCAACAATATCGTCCAACGTCAACACACCATCGTTAATCAAATCAGAGATATCTTGGATCTTGTAAAGAATGGCGTTTCTAATATCGGGATCTGCAGCCTCAATCCTCATTTGTGCCTTGTTATATTCACGACGCAAACTAACCATGTCACGACGTGCTTCTTCAATCATGCTTTCGTTCAGATTGCGCTGAACATCGTATTCGGCACGCGAAATCTTGCGACGCCGATAAGCGTCGTCAAGACGAATACCCTTCTGTTCAAGAGATCTGATCTCTTTGCCCACACGAGAAAGACTTTGCTGAACTTCCTGTTGCGCCTCCCACAGCGGACGCATCTCGGCAGTCAAACGACCAGGCTTAGACAAAGCAGCAATATCTGGTACGACTTGACCTTGGACAATCGGCATAAACAATGCTTCAATTTCCTTGGCATCCAAATTTGCAATGCCAATAGACCCGCCCCTAGAAAGCAAACTTTCTTTCTTGGCCCTCAGATCCTTAATTTGATTTCTAATAAGATCAGCGTCAGAAGAAACATTGGCTAATTGCTGATCAAATAAATCGGAAGAAACCATTCTTCCCTTATCTGCAGGGTTAATAGCACGAGCCAACTCAATTTCAAGTTTAGAAATATCCCTATCAATTTGGATGATCTCTTGCCTAGATTGATTGGACACAGTTTGAATCGGGATAAAATCATCAATAGAAGATTCCGTAGCCGCACCAAATTGCGCCAATTCCTTTTCGGCATTGTCACGAATTTGCTGAGCCTTAACAGCATTTGATTTGCGAGTAGCCTCGGTCGCCGCAAACTTATTTTCAATGCTGTCAGCACGAAGAACTTCTCTTTCGTACTTGGCAATGGCATTTTTGTAGGCGACACTTCGCTGCATCTTGCCGCCAACCATAACTTCTTTTTGCGCAGTAGGCGCACCAATCGCACGACGAATAAAGAAAGTTTCGTCCTTGACCCTATTCGGATCGCTAGCAAGAGATTCTATTTGCTTCAAACGAGTCACCTTAACGTACTCGCCCTTTTCGTTGCGCATGTAAATATCTGCGCCATCTTCAAACAACTTCTTGGTTCTAGCCACATCGTTCAATCTATGGCTCAAAGAAATCTGGTCAATGGGATCAAGTTGCGCCAACACCTTGATGATCTCATTCAATTGCTGACGCTCAACGCCAGACAAATAATTCGGATCATTACTCAACTCGGAAATCTGCTTGTAAGCCTCACGAGCCGCCTTCAGATCATCGCTAGAAAACTCACGGTAAGGTTCGCTCTGCCCCTTATAGGGGCGAGCAACCGCAGACTCATCCTCAATGACACGACGAGCGGCGGTAGCACGACCAACCTTCTTTTCGGCCTGCGCAACCTGACCAACAATCTGTCGTCGTTCAATACCAATACGAGCAATCTCATCACGTTCACGCAACAAACTGTCATAGGTACGGCGTGCCACATCTGCGATAAAAGTAGGCATTGCGTCACCACGCACAGCACGAACACCCAGATCTGCCATCGTTGGAACCGAGAACGGATCAGCCATATTCAAGATTCCTCTAAACTGCTTCCTCGTATCAAACGCCTGTTGGCGCATAATTGCGGCGACAGAAGCAAGCCAAGAAATCATGTCTTCACGAGTCGCATCCTCGGCGATAGAACCATAAGGACGACCACGCTCAATAGCCTTAGCCTGAATCTCAGACTGTCCAGACTTGACAGCCTTCAACACCGCACGCTTCTCAGCCTTAGCGGAAGCCTTGGGGGCATAAGCATCAAGAGCATCCTGAATCTCACGAAGAGTAGGACGACCCTTGGTGCGACCAGTAACACTACGATACCAAGGAATCCAAACTTCGTTCATCAACCTTCTACGCTCAACAGACAAACCCTTATAGGTTTGTCCACCCATCTGAGAACGAATAGCCTGCTTCTCCGCAGTTGTCGTCGCCTTACGCAAATCAATCTCAAGTTTACGCAGACGCTCCAGTTCGCCACGAGCACCCGTACGTCCACCATACAACTCAAAACTACGACGAATCTCATATCCGCCAGCCGCACCAGCATGCTTCGCCAGATGGACGTTGCCGTTATTCTGTGCAAGGAACTTGCTGATCTCATCATGCAGAGAGGCGGCATCTGCGTGCTGGCCCTCTAGGGCCGCACGATAGATCTTGCCAAGACCATCGGACACTTCACGCAAACTAGAAATCTCACGTTGCGTTTCGCCGATAAACTCCCTAGCAACCTTCTGATAGATCCTCTGGGCAATAACCTCGTCGGGCATCAAGCCGATCGGAATAAGAGTATCGGTGACAGCCTTCATGCGTCGTTCTGTTTCAAAAGCAAACCAAGCGTCAATGATGTCGCTCTTCGCCTTGACGCCAATCTCCGAAGACCACACCGCATTGACATTGCCGATACGGACCTTGGGGTTTAGTTTGCGCAACTCAGAAGACTTTGCATCAATCATGCTACGCAGAGAAGACTTAGCAACATTCTGCTCTTTGAGTTCCTTCAAGTAAAACTTGATGATGGTTTTGCGTAGGACGGCATCTGCTGGAGACTCACCAAGTTTCTTCTTAACAAAAATTCTTGTTTCTTCTTGCCCGATGCGTCGCTCAAGGTTCCCGATACTAGAACGAATGCGTTCAATCTCATCAACAGATTTTCCGCCAGTAGTTGCTCTACCAGTACGGCCCTTCGCCTTGGGGCCACCTTGGGGAATACGATTCCGCTGTTTTGCGGCATCAGCAATTTCTTCGTTATCAATTAACTTTGCGCCAGCATTAGGATCGACGCGAGGGCTTTCCTTAACCCTACCGCTCAACATCAACTCAATAAAATCAGAAATGTCCTCAGCATCGCCATAACGAATAATATCGTTAATGTCAACAAGAAATTCCATCGCATCAAACCGTACTGATCCAGTCTTAACAGCCTCTTGACCAAAACGCTGCGACGTAAAAACAACTTCCTGAGCAAAGCCATCGTAACTATCAGCAAGCCGAGTTAAACTCTTGATGAAATCATCATACGACTCCAACTGGCCCTCAAAGGCATCGTCAAGATAGTCGGCAAAAAAAGTTTGCAGCGAATCATACTCGGGCTTAGCCAGAAAAGACTTTACAAAAGCCCGAGGATCTTGATCGTACGTTATACGTGCCAACTGTTCGGCAAGAGGGGCCTCCTTGGACCCACCATATTTGTACAGTTTGACGCCAGTAATCTCATCCAACATTTTGTTAGATGAATAATAAACCATGACAGCGGTGGTGATGTCGTCGTAAACCTTCTGGTAGTTGTTCAAAGTTTTCTCAACACGAACAAACTCTTTGTTCTGACGTGCCTCAGCAAGAACCTTCTTCCATTGCTGAAGTTCGGCCATACGACGCAACGAACCAGGTTTGGTTTCGCCATCCAATTCAAACAGGCGACGCAACGAAGGCTCGGTGCGGGAGCCACGTGACAATGCCCCTTCGCTAACAGCGTCCATCCAAATGATGGCGGCACGAATATCTTCAATCTCCGCCTCTCCACGGGCGGCAGATTGAACAATGTCCAAAACACTCTCTGGCGTAAACTCACGCAATTTCTTAAAAGAAATCTCCGCCTCACCATTCAGCATCTTGAATGTAGGTGAAGCAACATAGTCGGCAAGAATCTTGTCCCTACCACCAGCAATCTTAATGTCGCCCCTAGCAGCAGACTTAACGCCACGCAACACATCAGCGCCGACAATAGAGTCGGCAATGTTCTTGCCGTCAATCACATCATCAATATGCATCTGAAGCGAGTTGCCGAACTGGAACAGAATCTCTTCGGTTTCACGAAGCGAAGTAACCTGATCCTCAATCTGCTTCAAGCGTGCGGCAGTCTGCTCGCCGCTAGCAATAACATCAGACAAGTTGGTGCGCATGTCCTCAATATCGCGCAAAAGTTTCTGATGCCCATCCTCAAGATAGCGTACAATGTCGGGGGCTTCACCCTCAAACATGTTAGAGATAGCCAAACTGGTTTCGTTCATGACACGAGACATCTCATCAAGATGCTGTCGTGTCATAACCACCGCACGGCCTGCAAGTTCAACAGCCTCGTCTGCACTAGCGACACCCTTAGCCCAAGCACCCAAACGACCCTGAGCGTCATCCAACCTGTTGTTGGTCACCTCATTGATGATCTTACGAATGTCATCAACAGACTTCTGAACAACCTTGGCGGCGTTGGAACGGCTAGCCGCAGTATCCGTCATAGACTTACGCAAAGCCTTAACTGCTTCCTTGTCAACCTTATCCACACGTTCAAGTTTGGAGAAGATGCCGCTATCAACCAGATACTTCTTGCGTGCAATCAAACCCATCTGCTCGGCATAACTGCCGATGTACTTGTCCATAACGGCAGCAAGGTTGGTTTCAAAGAAGTCGCCCTTATAGCCAGCGTTACGAGCAATCTCATTGAGACGCTCCACCTTCAAATCGTCGGCCTTCAACTTAATGCCGAAGAAATCGTCGTCAATCGTCATACGAGGTTTAAACGACCCAGCAGGATCAAGAGGGTTGTAAATGATTTCACGCAAACCGCGAGCAAAGTCGCTCTGGTTCGTAGTCACAAACCGAATAGCATCATCAGTCAACACGTGAGGAAAATACTGGTTGACCTTTCTGGTTGTCTGAGCGGGATCAACAGCCTTAGCCCCAGCATCAACACGACCCCACAGATCATCAAACCACGAAACAACACGGTCATAGACCGTACGTTCACCTTGCGTCAACGCATCAACAGCGACAGAACCCTCAAGAGCCTTATACAGATTCGGCGAAGCAGCACGATAGTTCTGCTCGCCAACCTCAGTAACCAACTGTCGCAACGAAGCCTGCGCATAACGCCCTTGAGCCGCCTTAGCGGCACGCTTCGTGTTCTCCGAAGCAATCATCCGCAAATACGCTTCAGCCCGTTCTGTCGGCGCAACACCCCGAGCCAACGCTCGGCGAGCCTCTTTCACGTCATCCAGAGTAAAGAATTCGTTAGCACGCTTAAATAGATGGTCTCCGCTCCAAACACGCATTGAGGTCAAGCCACGCTCCGTGGCCTGACCGATACGTGTGGTCCCCTTGATGCGACGACCCATAAAGTAGAGTCCAGCACGCTCCAAGCCAATCTGCTTGAACACGTCATCCGAAAGCGTCGACATAGCACGACGTCCATAGCGTGAAACCTGCTTGGCTAGTTCGGCGTTGCCAGTCTTGTCCAAGACACGCACAGCCAATGCTTCACGACCCGCACGTCCAGTAATTCGCATACCCTTAGTGCCTGCTTCAACAACATCATCAACCTTGCCCACCGCACCCAAGGCTTTGTTTGCACCAAGCGAAACATATGTGAGGGGATCCGTAACAATGTCGCCAGCCAAACCGATAAGACGGTTACCCCACTTGGCCCATCCAGAGTCGCCCTCAAACACATCACCCGTCAACGAGCCGAACCCGTACATCGGGTTGGCTACGTTTCTTGTGAAGTCATTCCAAGAAGCGGCAGTATTTGGATCGCCGTCTAGAGCGTCACGCAACTCCTCAAACGAGGCGACGACAGCACGACCAGGCATGGAAATAACTTCGCCAGCCTTGACGACAGCCTTACCAAGAGGCGATTCAATGACGTCGGTGAGGAAACCCTTCCAACCACCAAGTTCGGGTTGTGTGGCCTTGGCGACATCGCCAGCCCAATAGTCCTTGCGGAGCGGATTCTCCAACTGGGTGGAAGTATTGAGGTTCTGTTGTTTGAGTACGTCCTGAAGGGACTGTACGGCAGAACGTCCAGCCAGACGGGGGTTGATAAAACCTTTATTGGAGTCGTAAACAGCCATCAATAATAGGGGTGGCTGTTACATGCCTTGGAGGCCCAAGGCACGTCTACGCAGGGCTTCCTCAAGGGGATTACGTCCTTGGATGCCCAAAGCAATCTTTTCACCCAAGAGTCTATTAGCGGCAACCGCTTGATTCTGCAGAAGTTTGCGTTGCAAATTAACCACATTTTGACGCTCATCCTGAACGGACTGACGGGAAGCACGTTCCAACAAAAGACGATTTTCGCGTTTGGTTTCTGGACTTTCTTCGCCCTCAAATTTGTCGGCTGTAATGCCAAGAACTTTCTTAGCCCTACGTCCCTCAAGTTCATCTTGACCAAAATCGTATACAGCAGAACCCATTTCGCGTATTTCGTTTTCCATTTTGCGCTTCCACATATCTTGTTTTTCTTGCGCCGTCGCCGAGACCGTATTAACTTCTTCCCAACTATTAACCAACCACTCTTCATTGACACCAATCTGCTTAGCCAACTGCTTGGCCTGATCTTCGGTATTCGGAAAGTAAATTCCAGAAGTTTGCGACTTGGCGGAAGGAGTAACTTTTGAAAGCATACGCAACTTTGCGAGTTCCTGAGCACTATTGGTCTTATCTTTTGCCGTATTAATCTCACCCTGGAGTGATGTTAGACGAGAAAGAAACGCTTTCAAATCGTCGCTGACAGGCATCGTCTCAGCGGACCATTGATCATACGGCTGAGGCAATCCAGCCTTACCAAAAACATTCTCTCGTTCAGATTCCAACAAGTTGCGATCGTATTCAATGCGAGCGGCCATATCCCGCTCCTTCTCATCAAACATTTCCTTAACCGCAGAACGCAAATCAGACACAGACAAACCCTGTTTAATCTGCGTGTCGTATTCAAAACCCAAACCGTTATACAAAGCCGCAACAGCAGAAGCCTCATCAAGGCTTCCGCCCTGAATACCAGAAGCAACATCACGCCAAATAGGATTAGCACTATTCATATACGCATCAAGACGAGGCGTATTCGGAACATACGGCTCAGGCAAAGTATAAGCAGACTCATACGTATCCCCAGTAATACCGTACTGAGGATTAAAAAGATACGACGACAGATCCTGCATCGTGTTAACCGACTTGGGATTAACGCCACCCAACATGGCCAGCATCATCTCATACGAGTTATTGGGAGCCTGAAAGTCTGTCATCGCACACCTCCAAGAGACGCCATCAACTTGGAAACATCAACACCCTTAGCAGCCAACTCCAACAACTTCTCCTGCAAACCAGCACGAGTAGCCTGCTGACCCTGACGCTCCTGCAACAAAGTCTGCAACTGCTGAGAACCCAAACTATTCAAAATATCGCTCAACTGACCAGACGTACCCAAACGAGCCTGCAACATATTCTGACCCAAACCCAACCTTTGCTCATCAAAACGAGCACGCTGAGCCATCTCCTGCTGATTACGTTGATTCAACAACTGCAAAGCAACAGCACGCTGATTAGCACCCAAATCCTGCTGTGCACCAGCACGAGCAACATTCACATCACCAATACGAGACTGCTGAGCAGCCGACTGCGAAGCACCCAACAACTGCGCCAAATTATTAAACGCATTACCTGTCGCCGCATTCTGCGACTGCAACATATTCTGCAAAGCATTCACACCCTCCGCAGGCGCACCAACAGCCTGCGAATAAGCGGCCATCGGATCAGTCACCGAAGGAGCCGCAAGCATCTGCAAACCAGCATACGGATTCTGCTGTGCTTGCAAAGCCTCCAAAGCACGCTGAGTCGTATCATCAATCGTCTGAAGACCTTCAGCCGTCTGACGATCCACCTCACCAGTAGCCTGCGTATACATGTTCGCCAACTGCGACAACATGTCAGCATTACTACGCTCCAACTGGCTGGTCTGCTCACCAAACAAAGACTTAATCAAATCATCCTGTTGCGTTGAACGATCAGTAATAGACTTAATTAGATCCGCATAACCAGATTGAATCATCCCAGTATTATCGGGGATACTGGAAGCATACTGTTGTAGCGCCGACATCAAGTTGCCGTAGCCCCCACTACCAGATGCGGGAGGAGGAGGATTGCTGGCACGATTGTAAGCGGCATTACTACCAAAGATGGCACGCTGAACATCAGCAATATCCGACCATTTCCCCAAACCACTAGCAGTAACTTCACCAGCATCAAACGCACCAATAGCAGCCTGGGTCGCAGGATCATTCCACTTCCAAATAGGAGTAGGCTGACCATACTCATCCATCACCTTCGTAAACTTGTCACGAGGATTAACCGTCGTCGTCGTGCCAGACGGCTTCTTACCAGCCTGGATCCGACGCTCTTCAGAATCAGCAGAACCGTAACGAGGCATAATCAACTCCCCAAAAATGGGCGTAAGCCCGACAAAGAAGCAGCCGTGGCAAGAATGTCACGTTGCTTCGCCAACTCAATCTCAGCCAAAGTATCCTCATAACCAGCACGAGCCTGAGCATCAGCCAAACCGTACTGAGCCTCCTGCTGACGCAAAGCATCCAACATGTCGTTGCGCTGAGTCATCCAGTTCTGCGCATAGTCCGAAGTTGCCTGACGGTAAATACCGCTATTCCGCAAACCACGCTTACCGTATCCAGCACCAAACCCCTCAAGGCCGCGAGAAGACGACCGATCCAAATCCTGCAACTGGCGTGAGCCACGTTGCTGGGACAGGAAACGGCTGAAGGCGTTTTGGGACATGATCGCATCCCGCTGCTGGGCAGCGGCACGTCTCTTGGGTTCATACGCTAGTCCTATATCGGTGTAAGCCATCACTAATCAGCCTTTTCGTTACTTTGTTCACGTTCTTGGGCCAATAAAGCCTCCAGCATGGCAACTTTGCCAGCCATATCTGCGATCTGCCTAATAAGCGAATCAATCACCTTTTGTGCATCAATCTGCGGCTCGCTCATACTTTCTCCAATTCAGTCAAACGCTGATCCAATTCCTTTATGCCAGCCGCCAGCAATGCCACCATCCAAGAAGTATCAATCTGCTGATAAATCGGATGACCATTTTCGCCAACAGCGTCTTTTACGCCAGATACGGCAACTGGAACTATATCCTGTACTTCGTGCGCCAAAAATCCATCAAATACCTTCTCCGACGGATCGTTGATAAATTTGAAACGCTTTGGCTTTAGTTTTCTAATCAACGACATTCCATCGTTAATATCAACAACATCTTTCTTCAATCGGTAATCTGATGTTGTGTTGTATGAAGTGGAGTTATTGGCATTAGAACGGATGTCTCCCGAAACCGTTGTTCCAGCCAAAAAAACGGCGTGTGCATTTGGCACAAAACCGTTAGGTGATGCACCACCCGTACTGATCCACGAAATGCCGACGTTGTAACCACAAGTGGTTCGCAAGTTTCCGTATGCCGTATAGCCGAACAGCGTTGCGTTTGAGTCGGTGGCACCAGTACCCAACTTTATATAGTTATTTTGATTTCCAGAGTTAGTGCCGATGATTCCATATTTCATATTGATGTTTGTCCCAATTTGCACGGCGTTTACATCCGTACCATTACCAATCGCAACTACGCTAGATGATCCATAAGAACGAAGACTAAGATTCTGGTCTGTAGATGTTCCTAAAAGTAGAGCACCATACGAAGTAAAAATTGATCCATAAATACCATTGACGCTCCAATCACCAACATTGACGGCAGGACTATTGAAAGCGTCAACAACAAGATTGCTTGTCAGCGTTCCGACACCAGTAATGCCTGTGTACGAACCAGAAATTCGAGCGGATGCAACCGTTCCACTTGATAGGTTGGAAGCATTCAACGAAGTTAAGTTTGCTCCAGATACCGAACCAAACGAACCCGACCATGTTCCAGTTGTAATCGTCCCTACGCCAGTAATGCCAGTATAGGAGCCAGATAAACGCGCCGAAGGAAGAGTGCCAGAAGTGATGTTGCTTGCGTCCGTCGTATTTGTCGTTGCCGAAGCAGCAAGACCCGTAATCAATGAAGACGGGATAGAACCAGACGATAAAGTGCCAACACCAGTAACGCTCGGATACGAACCCGACAAACGTGCCGAAGGCAACGTACCAGAAGTAATGTTACTTGCGTTTGTCGTGTCCGTCGTAGCGGACGCCGCCAAACCAGTAATCAACGATGAGGGAATACTGCCAGCAGAAAGAGTACCCACCGAAGTCAGGCTTGATGTCACGATCGTTGCAGGCAACGCTGTACCAGACAACTGAGCAGCAGGATACTTGCCCTTCTCCCACAACGATGTCGTAGAGTTGTAGACGATCGTGTCGCCATTAGACGGCGATAGAGCGGCGACATTATGGAGTTCGTCCAATTCCCAGCCGTTAAGAATATGTACGGCAATCTCTCCATTGATTGCATGTGCACGAGTGACAACACCCAAATACACAAGATGGTATGGGGCGTGCGGCTTGTTTGCCAAACCGAATAGAAGACCACCGACAACCGTTGGCGACAACCAGACGGGATCACCAGCGTTAGCCGCACTCGTGTCAATGCCAGAAATAAGACCTTCGGTAATCACATACCCTTGAGCATTATATGCAAGAGATGTCTCAAGTAAACCGAGAACCGTGGCTGAAGTCGCATCGCTCGTAGCGATAGCACCCTTCACCAGAATATTCGTACCATTAGCACCAGACGTATAAACGACCGCACCCTTCGGAAGGGTTGCGGCGTTATCACTCTTAACAAGACACTTGGTCTTCTCTACGAAGTTATCAATCCATTGTGTGTTGTAGTCGGTGGCATCAATCTTAGCGAGAATCTGACCTGCTGTGCCACCAGTAGGAAGATAACTATCAGATAGCGTTGACAGATACTCCGTCAGCGACGCAAATGTTCGCTGAAGAGGAATCGTATTGTCACCACGAAGTGATGCAATCGCTGGCGCAGTCCACTTCTCCATCAGAGTTTAACGATGTAATTCACCACGACATAAGGCTGAAGGTTGGTGTGCGCAGCACCACCACCAGTTGCCTGAGAAGCACCAGACAACGTGTGGAAATGCGATCCACCGTTACTCACGCCACCCGAAATAGAGTGATCGTGGATTCCGTCCAAAGCGGTACTGCCGCTCACATCATGTGTGTGTAAGGAACCATTTGACGTTGTTGTTGGCAAAGTTCCAACAGCAATACCAAACGTATTGGTTGTCCCATCAATTGTTCCATCATTGTTAGAGTCACGTCCAGTTATATATCCAGTAGAGTACGATGTGACGTTATATAGAAAACCTTGAAAGTTCAAAACATTGAATGACGGATCATGCGAGTGAGAACCACTAGATGCAACAGTCAAAGTGCCATCACCGTGAGAGTGGCTAGAAGAGTTGCCAATACTAAACGTATTGGAGTGCGAGTGATCAGCCGCCGTACTAATGGTATACGTTCCCACACCATGCGTATGAGAAGGAATTTCAAAGGCCGTCAAAGTATGAGTTTTCGCACCACCAGTCTCAGCCAACGCATCAAACTCAACTTGCGTAGCATCATAACCAACAGGGACACGACCCTTCAGATTGGGGACGTTGAATGTCGTAGTACCATCACCCACACCATAGGTAGTTCCGATTGCAGCGAATAGGCGAGTGTAGGCCGCATTCGTACGCGAAATCGCTGAACCATCGCAAATAAGCCATCCGCTTGGCGCAACACTACCCCCATATTGCGTGATGATACCAGCAGGAATAAACGCATCGACATACGCCTTCCTAACAGCATGATTATCAAGCGTGGGTGTCGTAGCAGGCAAAGTGGGGATCGCAGTAAACGCAACAGACGCATCACGTTGAATCACCTCGGTGTTAAGAAAGTTGAGAACAGAAGTAAAGTTGGAGTTCACCTGTGTGCCATCGGCATTCGTGCCGTTGGCAAAAGTGTAAGTAACAGAAGCAGTAGCCATCAGGCACGCACCTTTCTAGGATTAAACTTGTAAGTAATAGAATTAACACCCCAAGGCTTGCCACCCTCACCAGCAATCTTCAACTGAACCGAACGTGCCAAACCAACATTCTTACCCTTATAGAAAGCAGAACCAGAAGCCTCTTCACCCCAGTTCGCCTCATTCCATCCGTCAATACCATCGGGCTCAGTACCAGGCGGAGACCAAACCAAGGCGTCGGAAGAACCATCAAGAAAAATTTGGAAAGACCTAGCAACAATTGATTCTTCCCAATCATGATAAACACTCACATCCAGCGTTGTATCTACGCTCGTCTGCTTTGTGATAAAGTCGGGACGACGCCACATCTTGCGAGACGACACACTCCGAGCATCATGCCAACGAGTTACATAATACGAATTGAAATTAACTAAACCAGAACCAACATCATCCTGATACACAAACAACTGATCAGCCTTCAACACATACGGATTAGAAGGATGACAAACAAGATAATGCGTAGCACCCGTAGACGTAATAAAATCGCAACCAGGACCAACACCCTTCCCATCGGAAGTTTGATACTTGGACCAAGCACCACGCTGACTAATGGAAGGATCGTACACAAACGTATATGATGGCTTCGTCTCGGTGGCATCGGGCAAAGAAACCCAAACCTTACGATTAACCGCAGACACACAAATGGCATCCTGAGCGGCAGGGTTCACGGTACCGTCCTGAATGATCGGACGAATAGAAGTGAACAAATCCATGAAACGCTGACCGTCATACATGAACAAACCATCAGGCCAAGAAAAGAAATAGACTGCCCGTTCTGTCGCCGCTACAGCCATAGCATTCACAGCACCAACCTCGGAAGTTAAACTCACAACCTGAAAAGTATCGGTTGAATAACCCAAGATTGCAAAAACGGCACGCTTCTTGAACACAAGAAGATTGCCGTTGAACGGGACAATAGCAGTAATGCCAGAACCGCCTTCAACAATATCAATGTAGTCCGCTTCAGCCCATGACTCGCGATTAATCGGATGCGAGAAACGCACCCGATTCGGATAGTCAATACCACTTTCGGTAGTATATGCGCACCACAAACGATCTACGTGCGACGACACGTGACGAGACTTCGGCATGTGCGTACCCGTAGGAGCAGAGTAATCATTCTGCCATTGTCCAGTCTCAGAAGGGATCAGCGAAGTGGCGGTAGAACCATTCCACTTGTAGGAGGTTGTGCCAGTCGCAATATAAACAAGGCTTTGATCTGAAGCAGACCATGAAGCAAACGACGCACCAAAAGGAGCGGAAATTGGAACATTCTTTTGAGCAAAACCACCCGAAGAATAAGCACCACCAGTACTACCATTGAACAAAGAAAAATAAAAAGTAGTTGAACTACCAACAGTAATTGTTGCGGTTCTATTAAAAGAACTAGGTGTTACTCCCGAAACAGTAACAGTATCTCCTGTGCTATATCCATGAGGTGCGGATGTGGTATACGTTGTAGTAGCAAAAGTTGGACTATAAACAGCATTAGTTATAGAAAAAGAAGGTTCAAGCATTCTGGAAAAACTTGTTGTCGTAGCGTAATAAGAAAAATTATTAGCAGACAACAATACTTGTGGCGTACTATTGTCCCAAGCGAACAAACGCTTGGGTGCAAACACGCCATTAGAAATACCACCAACAGCGGAAGTATTCAGTTTCGTCATGCCACCACGCATCTGAAAACCACCACGAGGATCAATGTCCACGTTCAACAGATCAGGCGACTCGTTATCTCCCAACTGAAAAGGATCAGCACGAAGATTAAGACCGCCCGTAAAGTCGTCGGTACGAAGCAGCGACAGACGACTCATTGACCAAGAGTCCTACCCAAAGACTGCATCCACCAACGACCAGAAGGACGAGGAACACCGTCCGAAAACGCTAGCGGACGTTGTGAGGACGGACGCATGATGTCAGCCGCCGCAAGACGGACAGCCTCATCAAACGTCTTACGATAGAACGTCGCCAATTCAACATCTTCCTGAAGTTGATAAACTTGCGCCACCCCGTAATACACAAGCGACTGATGCAAACGCTCATCCGCATCAACCTCCGCCGAATCCGAAGCAGACCAATCGGACGCCTTCCGATATCCTCGTACCACCAGCGGATAGACCGCATCGGGCTTGGGCCACAAATGCATCTTGTTCTGCCACAACGAGAAATACAAAGGTCGTTGCGCTTGATCATAAGAACCAATCCAAATACTCTCAGCATCATCATACGAGATCAATTCGATACGGTTACCCACGGCAGAAGTATCAACAATGGAGGTGATCTCGCGAAGATCACCGTCACCGATCAACGAAATCTGATAGTCACGCTGATTGGCGACAGTATTCAACGTATATGTTTCTTGGAAAAATGGCCATCGTCGTTCCAAAGCGATAATGCGCTCGTAACCATCCTTGATGTACATGTCCAGCAGAGTGTCCGACAAGTCCTGCTGATCCAAGTCAACGATCTCACGGATCTTTGCTCTAATCTCCAGTTTGTTCATTGGACTTCTCCTTAGTCATCTGACGCAGATGACCGATGCAGTAATCCGTGCCCTTGGCACGTGCTCCCTGACATGTTTCTTCGTTAGCCATACAGCGTGTATGACCTAGAAAAGGCATGCCCCCAGCCTGGGGTGCACCAGCGTTGGGGGACATGCTGCTACGAGCATTCCGCATTGCGGACTCGCCGTAGTATGAATATAGAGGTGTTCCAGCCATCACAAATAGATGGCTTCGTTACCTGAAGTTACGGTCTGGGGCGAGGACGCTTGGTGGTCTTCTTCGGAGAAGCCTTCTTTATACGAGGCTTTACAATCGCATCAGAAGAACGTGTTCTACTGGTAAAAGATTCATATTCGCCATCCCCAACCATTGAAGATCCAGTTCTCTTTACTGTTTCCCCAATACGCTTTCCAGCATTGGATTTGAAGGGCGAAAATCCAGTAATGCGAGAAGCCTCAACAACTTCTTTTCCAGACTTAACAACCCTAGTGCTTCTACTTGGAACCTTTTCATACTTGTTTTGCTGACGCGCTTTTGTGTCAGCGGTTCCAGGCGCCTTTGCCATAACGCGCTTTTTTGCTTGCGCCGCACCAGCATAGGCGTCAGCAGAACGACCAGTCTTTTTCTTTGCGGCCACCATCAAACCTTCTTGATGTTGCGCTGACCCTTGCGACGCGCAGACTTCTGGGCGGCGGTGTTATTGCTCAAATAAGCAGCCATCGCCTTGCCCCTGCCAGTACCCGTGTACTTACCAGAAACTTTTCCAGTAAGACGATCCTTGCGTTCAACGGCAGTCAAAGTGTCTTTGCCAGAACTGTGATAACGAGTAGATGTCTTGTAGCGACGACTAGCAGCATCCATGCTGGACTCCGCCGTTTGACCAGTTGCCTTTGCCTTTGCTTTCGCCTTTGCCGCAGCAGCACCAGCCGCCGCATCGGCAGAACGAGTTGACTTCTTCTTTGCAGCCATCATGACTCCCTAAAATTAATGTGGTTGATATGGTTTTTCAGATCAAGGGGAGCGCACGAATGCGCTCCCCCCAACCTAAACTGATCAGGCCGTCTTGGCCGTCAACTTGCCTTGCTTCTTGCGGTTACGGCAGGTGAGGTTGCCGTAGCACATGATGAGCGAGTAGCGAGCATCCAAGTTTTCGGGACGCACGAACTCCGTGTTGGCAAACCACTTGTCGCTGTGACCGACGAGGGTGAGATACTTGCTGTTGAGGAAGTACACGACACCAGCGGTGCAATGCACGTCGTAAGCCACGGGAGCGGCCTTGAACAGCAGGTTCTGGAATCCCGCATCAGCGGTCTTCGTGTCGGTGTAACGCAACTGCGGCTGCAACAGCGACTCATACTTCTCAAAGAGGGTCTGAGTGGTGAGCACCATGTCGGGGTGGTCGTTACCAACCGACACGCTGTTGTAGGCGGTGGTCATCTGGGCGAGAGTGAGCGCACCAGCGGTGTTCTCCTCATACGACTGCCAGAAACCGTTGCCAACAGCCGAAGAGTCAATTCCACCAACGGTGTTGCCCGACTCAACGATGGCTCCAAGACCCAGCCAGTTCTTGCCCGAGTTACCCGTGCCGTCACCGAAGAACATCTGGTTGAAGCCTTCCTTCATGGACTCTTCAGCCTGCATGATCTTGGCTTCCAACAGGTTCAGAATCGCCTGCTCGCCGTTGTTCTTGGCTTCCTCAATGCCCGAGATCGCGATGGACACAGCGTACTGCTTCCAATCGTACTCAGCAGCCGAGATGCCTTCCTGCGGGGTGAGGCTCAACGTGTCGTAGCCCGAGTACGAAGCGACGGTGGAGTTCGTGCCGTAGATCAGCGGCTCCACAATCTTTGTACCACCGTTCAGCATCCGAATACGACCCTTATCCATGAGGAAGTAGGTCAACGGACGTGCGGTGAACACGTTGTCGGTCAGGGTCTTGCGATAGTTCGCAATGGTGGTTGACAACAGGGTGTCAAAATTAGCGTTACCAGGCATGATGCCTCCTTAGGTTAGGAGACGCCGTGATGCCGTTTTGCGGCATTGTAGGCGTCAGCAATTGAACGAATCGGACCCGAGTCATCCTTCGCCGTTCTCGCAGAAGAAGCACCCGAAACAACGGATGCCGCCTTCTTCGCTTCCTTCACGCCTGCTTCCTTGTTGGCAGTAGCCTGCTTCTTAGTATTGAGACGGTCAAAAGCGATCTGCTTGAACACGGCTTCAAGATTCGTGTTGCCCTGCGCAAGCGCAGCCGACACAACTTCTTGAGGATCAAACTCTTCGCCATACTTGTTTTGCAATCGCGAGATCTCCGCTTCAAGCCTCGCCTGTGCTTGCGCCTGCTCAAAAGACTTGACACGCTGGTCAATCTCCTTCAGACGCTTGTCCACGGGATCGTCCCATTCGGAATCGTTCAGATAGGGGTCATCATTAACCATTCTCTGTGCCTCTTTGCGAGAAACACCGTAGTGTTCCGCAAGGAGATCAATCGTTCCTGAAGGATCGTTATCCAATGCCTGCCGAATAGCAGAGGCCCATTGAAGTTCTTGCTTTTGCGATGCTAGTTCTTGCGTCTTGCGAGTGTAGTCCGCTTGACGACTGTAACCAGCGACTGCTTCCGACAGAGGAACCGAAATTTCTTCTCCATCAACTTTAACCGTCACATAGTGATCGGCATATTCGCTGACATCAAGAAACGGTACATCCGCTTCCGCTCCGCCCCCATCATCGAATTGTCCACCCTCGGTGGGTTCAAAGTCAAGGCTATCTGTTGAGGTGTCACTCACCTGTATCACTCCTAGAGTCCTATAGTGGTTGCTCTAAATATAACTAATGTTCGTTACATGGAATTCGGAAGATCCATGCCCATGCGTGACGACAAAGCGGCAAGCACAGCAGGATCAACGCCAGACAACGCCTCAGGTGTTGCTGGCGGAGGAGCCATTCCCCCACCCATTTCCATCGGCATTCCGCCACCTTCAGGTGGCATCGGAGGCTGACCACCCATCTCTGGTCCAGCCATCGGCGGAGGAGCCGCCTGAATAAACTGTTCAGGATTCTTAACACCAAAACCAAACTGCAACACATGAGCAGCCAAAGCCTGCATGTTAATCAAACCAGAACCAGCGAACGGAGCCATAGCATCAACCATCTGCAACGCCATCTGTCGTCGGAACGACTCATTCACAGGAGCGGTAGATCCAGCCTCAACTTCAAAGTCAAACTCACCAGCAATATAATCGCTGTCAAATGTGACCCACAGCGGTTCCCCGTCTCGCCCAACGATACGGGCAACCTGCTCGCCAGTCATAAACTGCTGTGCCAAAGACACCAGACGACTAGCAACTTCAGCAATAGCACCCTCAATCGTAGCCAACTTGTCAGCCGCACGAGCGTTAGCGGCATCCTGCACGATAGCCGCCTCTGTCGCCGTACGACGAATCTCAGGCAACGAACCACGCAGATACTCGGAAATGCCCGAAACCGTGTTGATGTCCGACTCAATGACGTCGGACTGACGGTAAAACTCGGGCGGCGTAACCACCGCAGGGAACGGTGCGACGACATTATTGAGATTCTCATCGGAGGAGACGGGGACCATCACATTGTCGTAGTCCGACTCAAGTGCATCGCGACCATCGGAATCAAATGCCGATTCCTTAAACAGATACTTGCGTGAATACCGTTTACGGTGATTCATCATCTGCGTACGAGTGGCGTTCAACTCACGTTGGAGAGGCTCAATGGCTTCCAGATCGCCGATCGGATAAAAGTAGTCGGGCACATCGTAGTTGCGGATCATCACAAACGGATGACCGAACGCATATGGCATCTCCATCGGCTTAACCAAGAAATGTTCGCAACCTTCAGCAAACACACACATGGTTTTCTCTGCGATGTCGTAGAACTCCCAGATCTCTACATATCCTTCTTCGGTGTCTTGCACCTTCTTCTTGGAAGGATCATCGTTGTAGCGACCCCAAGAGGTTGCCGAAATACTGTCACGAGCCGCTTTAGAGAACCGTTTATCCGACTTGATTTCTTTCAGAGAACGACGAATACGCTGAGCAATCCAACGAGCGTCAAACATTGAAGTGGCGTCAGGGTCAACGAAAACATCAAAAGGAGAAACGCGCTCAACAAAAGGACGATCTTCGACAACAACGATCGACGGAGTGATTTCATTACCCTCTGCCGATCCATCCGAATTGTCACCCTCATCACCAATCTGCTCCTCTTCAACATAACGGTAACCGCACTTCAACCAACCGTGACCGACAATGAGGAAGTCCTTGACGGCACGACGAAACTCGGGACGCACCTTAAAGTGCTTCCACCAATAGTTGATCACAGCCTCCGTGATGATCGCCTTAGGCGCATCATCAGGACGGCGAGAGTTGACCGCAATCTTCGGAT
>Ga0129333_10000657_pt1 | contig 29390 bp, 27 predicted proteins | sample CPB6_08_DNA_FD_94474 | JGI IMG/M metagenome (GOLD analysis project Ga0129333, IMG submission 94474) | Freshwater to marine salinity gradient microbial communities from Chesapeake Bay, USA - CPBay_Sum_0.6_0.8_DNA | ecosystem: Environmental > Aquatic > Marine > Coastal | place: USA: Chesapeake... | reverse complement strand
GATCTACCTTTACGCCCCCACTTGACCACAGGGGCAAAAAAGGCGAGTCCTTGGGATGGCGTAACATCTTTATCTGTCCTCTTTGAGAATGGGAAAGTGATAATTCCTAGTCGTACAAGTGTGGATAAAGAAATAAGTGATCCATTAATTCAAGAATTATGGGGGCTTGGTAGAGAGAAACATGATGATACAGTTATGAGTTTATGGATTGCTCATTGTGTGCTAAGAGAAGAAAGATTTCAACATATAATCTCATTCGGTGATCGTGAGTATCTGGATGATCTAGATCAAACAGTCAACGATCTAAGAGAAGAAGATACAAAAGATTTACACAGAATTTTAGCAAGTTGGGAATTCAAAGATGATTTTGATGATGAAAACTAAATAACAAGATACTATGATCAATAAGAAGGAGAAATAATTATGACATACCAAACAACGAAGTTAACTGATATAAATCAAGTAACTTTTACCCGTAGTAATTCACGCGTTGACTTTGCCCGCTACCCCTCAAATGTTCAAGTTTCATGTAGTAATCTTGGCGGGGGCACTTTTGACGTTTACATTTTGCCCTGTGGTGAAAGTGACTTTAAGTCTCATATCTTAGGAGCAACCGAACCCGATACAGTGATGATCGCCGGCAAAGACGCCCCTTTATTTGAGCAAGTAAAAGTTATTTTCAATGACAATTTAGACGAAGTAACAGCCACATTGACAGCATGGGAAAGAGGTATTTAAATGGCTACTCTTTACAAGAATAAAGGTATTTCAGAATCTGAAAAGGGGCAACCTGGGGGCGTTGCCACACTAGACGAAAATGGCAAAATTCCCGCAGATCAAATCCCTGGGGGGCTTGGTCAAGGTGATGTAGATTCAGTTAATGGCGTTCTTCCGGATGTAAATGGCAATGTGTCACTGACTACTTCAAACATGCCTGAAGGGACAAATCTTTACTGGACACAAGCAAGATTTAACACAGCCTATACTAACGCGTCATCAAGCCTTGAACTAGGTTTACAAACGCTTCAAACCAATTTAGCAAATGAGATCACTAATAGAACAAATGGTGACAATGCACTTGATACAAGAGTAACAGCACTAGAAGGGCAAGTAAGCACACTAGAAGGGCAAGTAAGCACACTAGAAGGACAAGTAAGCGGATTTGATACACGATTGACAAGCGCTGAAACAGATATTGACAGCCTACAAACTGATTTATCAAACAAGGCATCTTCTCAATCTGTGACAGACTTGGCAACAAGAGTAACCACAGCCGAATCGGACATTGACAGCCTACAAACTGATTTATCAAACAAGGCATCTTCTCAATCTGTGACAGACTTGGCAACAAGAGTAACCACAGCTGAAGCGGATATTGATACACTACAAGCGGATATTCTCACACTGACCGCCGGCGTTGATCTTAGAGCTTTAGAAGCTGATTTACAAAGTGAAATCACTAATAGAACCAATGCAGACAACGCCCTTGATACTCGTTTAGACGATGTAGAAGCTCATCATTTACATAGTAACTCGTACTATGTAAATGATGGCTTAAACGATTTTCAAGCGGTGATTGATGATATAGGTGCGGATCAAGGGAATGTGATCTATGCTTCCGCCGGTTCTTATGGTGGGGCTACTTTGTCCATTCAAAACAAAGTTAATTTAGGTATCATTTGTCCTAATGCAGGCAATACAATTTGTGAACTAGCGGGGGGGCGTGGTCTTTCAATTAGTGGGACAAGTGAACGCGTTCGCATTACTAACTTGCAAATTGAAGGGGCTACTAGCATCACAGGGACTAAGGGACGCCACATTTTCCAAAGTGTGCAATTCTTAGGCGGTCTCACAATTGATAGCGTGACAGACTCAAGCGCTACTTTTATGACTTTTACAGATTGCGAATTCGCAAATCAAAACATTCTGATTTCAAATATCACAAATTGCACAATTTACTTTAATCGTTGTTCATTTAGTAATCTTCGTATCATCCCTTCAAATGTGGCATCACCCTTCTTAATCATTGTTTCAGAATGTAGCGGACTAAACACACTACAAACTAATTTGACGAGTGGCGTTGCGATTGTGGGGCGTACAGGTTACGCAAATAACACAGTAAAAACTTTCACAACTTCAGCGAATTTCATTAGTGCTTTAGGCGTAGAAACTTCTTTTACTGGTAGTTATACCGAACTAAGAGACAAACCAACCTTGGTAACCGCTAGTACACAATTAAGCGACTCGGCGCAGCTTCTTAGAATTTCTGATAAGGGCGTTGCGAATGGTGTCGCTGAACTAGACGCAAATGGCTATATTCCTAATCACCATATCCCGCCTCTTGCACTAACTAAGCCCTATGTGGTTCAAACCATTGCAGAACGAGACGCCTTGACCGGAATCAATACCGGTGACGTTGCAATCGTGGTAAATGATCCCACATCATCAAACAATGGGAATTATATCTATGATTCCGATGGTCCTTCTTGGATTAAGTTATATAATTCTTCATCACCTGTTAACCAAGTAAATGGACAGATTGGAGATGTTACTTTATACACTGGAGACATTAGCGAGGGCGTAGGTGCGCAAGGTGAAGAATCTAAGCTTTATTTCACCGATTCAAGAGCTTTAAGCGCCGCCGTAACAAACAATATTGATGATGCAACCAAAGCGCCAGGCGCGCCAACAGTCAAACTCTATGTTACCGGTATCACAGACGCTTTAGATTCACGTGTAGACACACTAGAAACAAGCGCTTTGACCTTTGCGACAGTCGCATATGTTGATAGTGGACTAGCAGGCAAATTAGATAGTACAAGTTATACAGCGAACGACGTACTAACAAAGATCAAGACTGTTGCCGGTTCAGGAAGCGGGCTAGATGCCGATTTACTTGATGGCTTAGACTCAAGCGCTTTCGTACGAATGACAACAGATCAAACAATTGCAGGAACAAAGACTTTTTCGGCGTCACCTATTTTGCCTGATCTAAGCGCCAATGACAATTCAACCAAGGGCGTAAATTCAAAGTATGTTGATTCAGCGATTGCAAATGTACAATCAACCATCGGGGCAAATGGTGCGCTTATTTATCAAGGTACATATAATGCATCAACAGCGGTGCCAAGTCTTGCAAATGCGAAAAAAGGATTCTTCTATCAAGTATCGACTAGCGGGACTCTTGCAGGTGTAACATTAACAGCTAATGATCAAATTGTATTTATTAGCGATGTTTCGGGGGGCGTTGTTCAAGCTACTGATTTTATCGTTATTGATAATACTGAAAGTCTTTTGTCTAATGGTAATATGGGAATCATTGCGTTAACCGCTGATAACAGTACTATGACTTCTGGATTTTATCATTTGATGAATAGTTCAGGGAATTGGAACATTAGAATTCCTAGTTTTGTAAATACAAAGATTGGCGATGTCATTTATTTGCGTATTCGTGGAACTGGTACATTCGCAATCATACGCACCGCGACTAATTACACAGCTACTTTTTATTATAACAATACAACAAGTTCAAATGGTTTAGCCTCTTTACGTTCTTCTGGTGAATATATCTTCAGATGCACCGCCAAGGATACTACAACATCTACGGTATCTTGGGAAGTCACAAACACAAATGATCGAGCAATTAGAACTACAGACGATTTGACTGAAGGTTCTACAAACAAGTATGCAAGCGCAACAAATGTGCGAAGTTTACTAAGCGCAACAGCCCCGATTGTGTTTACTTCCGCTACTGGTGTTATTAGTACAACATTGACACAGTACACAGACGCACTAGCACGAAGCGCCGCCGGCGCCGGTCTTGCTAGTGGCAACGCAACAAATACAGGGATAACATTCACAAATAACACAGGCGCATCAAGAATTGACGCCGTTGTCTCTCTTGCGGGGTTCTCTGTCAATGCGCTTTCAGATGTTGACACAGCAACAACAGCCCCAACCAATGGGCAGGCGCTAGTATGGGAAAGCGCAAGTTCATTATGGAAACCTGGCACAGTTAGCGGGGGCGGTGGTGGGGGTGGTGATATAACATTCGGTACTGTTGTGAGTGCAAATAATACAGTTCTAACATTGAGTACCTCAAACACAATGTATCTTGTGGATAATACTACAAATGCTTGGACTGTTTACCTACCCGCCATCTCATCCGTAACAGGTAGACGCCTATTGATTAAACGCATGGGAACTGGTCTAGTTACTATTGCCCGTAATGCGTCTGATTCTTCCGTAAACATTGATTATGCCGGTCAAACAAGTATTGATATGGGCGCACAATATGCAACATTTGAACTTGTAGCCAATGCATCTAATAACATGTGGTACTTGATCTAAGGAGTCAATATGAGCTTTCTAGCCAAACAAGCCATTTGGCCAAAAGTGGCAATTTTTACTTTAAGCGGTGGCGCTCAATGGACAACTACAACGCAACTCACATGGACGCCAACATTAAAACAAAGCACAACCGATCAGCCACATGTTCAAATCGTAGGAGATCAAATTGAGCTTTCTCATGGATCTTATCATGTTGAATATTATGTGGCTGGGACTAAACAATCCCAAAGCGTCTCGGGTACATATACAATCAATTTTCAAAATGACCCATCATTAACCCCTGACTTTTTAGGAAGTCTTAGTGGTGATCCTATTGAAAACAGACATGAAGGGTGTAAAGCAAGTTTTGAAGTTAAAGGGGATTCAGAATACATTTCTTTTTCAACAAATTCTTTTGCAAGTAGTAACTTTAACATGATCTATACAGATAGTATGTGTTTTGTTATCCTATGGAAGTTGAGATAATCATGTCTTATTTATGCGAAAAAAGAACATGGAAGTATACTCGGAGAACTGCCAACACTACCACTTATTATAGATGGCCAGGTCCTATGGAGTTTGACGCTCATGAAGATGCGACTTTTAGATATACAAATATCGAAACCGTAAATAACGCGACCGGATTATATCCCAGATGGGAATACAATACGCTATTAAATGCTTATTTTGAAATTATCCCTGTCATTAAGGCTAATGCGCTCGATAGCAATTCGGCCTATAATTCTTGGGCATCAGAAGGGGAGATGATTAATAACGCACTACCAAAAGAAAACGCTACTCTTTTTCGTTTTTATAATAAAGCAACGAATACAAGTACTGTTTTGACTGACCATATCCCACTAAAAGGCTATTCTCTTCTAGACAAAGGGAAAATTGCTTGGTATGGTGTGCGGTTTCAAGCATCCGCGCAATCTGATACTACATTCAAAGCTACAGACAACACAGGTGGGGGTGTCTTTCACTTGCCTATCGCAGAAAACCAATAAGGAGAGTGCGAAATGACTTATTCAGCTTTGCCGGTTGCTAGAATGCCAAACATTCAACTTTCTACAGATTTAGGAAATGGGGCAAACTTAACCAATTATATTATGACCTTTAATGAATATGCCACCACACCCGATCGACAATACAATTTTTGTGGTGAACTTTATACGGGGTTAACGATTGCTTCAAATAAAATCACAGTACCAAAAAAGACACTAGCTATTCTCAATGTGAGAACATATTCATATGCAGCAAATCAAGGTGATCATATTGCTTCTTTTGGGATTTTTAATTTCACTACAAATACTATGGTATCTAATATGGGCGAAGCGAAACAGTGGTCAATAAATTCACTGTCAGGAAGTAGATCCCAATATTATACTACAAGATATTCCTGTAGGGAGGCTTACGCCATTGTAGATGCAGGAGCTGTACTTCAATTTAAAGTGATTAGTAGTACGAATACGGGCATTAGTCCATCTACCCATGTTATACTATTTCAATTAGAACCATAAAACAGATGAAAAACATAGTACTTTTTACATTGATCTTTTTATCACCTATTCAAGCGAATGATGAAGACGCTTTAGTCAATTTGATTGCTCAAGAGCTTAGAAATTTGAAACTTGAAAACATGAGACAAAAAGAAGAAAATAGACAATTGAAACAACAAATTGACGAATTAAAGGAGTCATTAAATGGCTGTGAGAACAAAAATATCAAAGTCTCTGAATACATCAATCTTGGATTTAGCACCATCGGAGCAATTGCCGGCGGATTCTGTGCCCTTGGTAGATAAGAAACTAGGCACTGAAAACTTTTCAATCAAAGAATTAGAGTACTCATGTGAAATCCCTAGTGAATTACTAGACAATGCACAAGAGTTGCTTGAAAATTTACAAGTACTTAGAAACGAAGTAAAGCGCCCAATCAAGATCATTCCTGGCGGTGGCTATCGTGATCAAAAGCTAAATACACAGTGTAAAGGGTCAAAGAATAGTCAGCACCTACAAGCGAAGGCCTCTGATATTAGAATCGAAGGTTTAACGCCCGCACAAGTTCAACAAACAATCTTGAAACTTATTGATCAAGGCAAGATGAAACAAGGGGGCGTAGGTATCTATGAAAACTTTGTTCATTATGATATTCGTGGCACTCTCACACAGTGGAAGGGGTGATCAAAATGGATAATCAAACAATCACAATTTCAATCGCCGGCCTATCTACCTTGATTTCTTCTGTCTATCCTATTTACAAATCTCTTAGCGATAAAGAACAACGATTAGTACGCCTTGAACAAGAATTAAAGAGTTTAAATGATAAACAGGTTTCTATTGATCAAGAGATTAGATCAATGGATACTAAGCAAGATAAATTAGTGTCAGAAATTTCAGATATCAAGGTTTTACTTGGTAGGATTGAAGAACGATTAGTAAACCTACAACAAAAGAAAACTATTTAATTAGCCCCAAATCGTATAGTTCCCATTATTATCTAGTTTACTTTCTGCATTCTTTGACCATTGGCGCATAAGCGTTGGTGATGCCTCAATAGGTGTATCAGGGCAAAATAATTGCATTGCTTCAATCATGACTTCTTGCAATCTTCTAGATGCCTCTTGCGCCTTATGTTCTGGTGACTCAATAATAATTTCATCATGAATAAAGACAACCGGTCTAGAGTCATACAAAGAAGATTTAGTATCAGCGAAACACTCAAAAGAAACACGAAATAGCGCTTCTTTTGCCCCGTCGCTGGCCAAGCCTTGAAATGGTGTATTACAGGCCTGCGTAAATGATACACGCCCCCGCTTTCGCTGTGACTGTGGAATAATGACAAATCCTTGATCTTGTGCATCTTGTGCATGATCTAGCCAATCCCACAATTGCCACGCGTCAAACCATTGATTCTTTAACTCTTGCGCTTCGTCTCTTGTCAGTGTTACGCCGTACCCCTTAGCATATGCCATAAATGAACTTGCCCCCATACCGCCAGGAAATCCGAAATTACAAGCCTTTGCCCTTTGTCTTTGTTTTTTGATTTCTTTGTCGCCTTGTGCTTTTCTAGTCATACCCTCTTCATATGTAATCCCAAGCATTTTGCACGCAAACCAAGTATGAGGATCAAACCCCGAATCTTTCTTATACATGCTTAAAAGTGGGCTTTCTTTGCCTGTTATTGAGTAGTGGCATTGTGCAAGCGTTCTAAGTTCGGCGGCGTCATAATCACACGCAACAAATACAAATCCACTACTAGGGACAAAACAATCACGAATGCCTTCACGACGTGGCAAATTTTGTAGATTAGGATCTTTTGAACTGGTTCGCCCTGTTGCTTGCAAGACTTCATAATCACATCTCAATCTACCATCCATAAGGGGCAAATTGACCATTTCAACAGAATCAATATATGTACTTAGCAATTTAGTAACTTCCCTATATTCTAAGAGTGATAACAAGTCCGCATCTTCACTCTCTTCTAGTGCGCCCTTATCTATGCTAATCTCTCCGGAATTCGTCTTTTTGATCTCTTTTTTCATGCTCTCATATGCACTTTGTACTTTTGCTTTCAAAATGCTCTTGTTCTCTTTGATTTCATTCTTTTCAATCTTCAAGATGCCTTTTTCAAGTAAGGGGGCGGCGGTCTCTTTGATTGCATCCTCTAGGTTCTTTTTTACTGATTCTACTTTTGATTGATCAACACAGATGCCATGCGAACCGGTCAAGCGTAAAGCGAAATCATAGGCTACTTGTTTAGCGTGTCCCATGATCTCATCTTGTGGAATTTGAACCATTTGAACTTGATAAACAAGGAATGTGTACATTGCATCATAAACCGCATAAATCTTAGCCTCATGACTCCAAATATCAAGGGATTGCGTTCTAAGTGAATCATAGTTATAGCGTACAGAATCGGCCTGTTTAGAGGCTGTAATGTCAATCATGAAGTATTTGTAAACAAGGCCGGCAAGGCTTAATTTAGATACTTTTGAACCATTTACATCCATCATCCCTACGCCCTCGCCCCCATGTGCGATCTTATGCAATTTTTCGATGATACCTGTATCATGTACTCTACCTTCTTGAAGTGCCTTGAATACTGGGGCATAGAGCGTGGGATATGCGGAACAAATGACAGACAGATCAAAAGCGGCGTTGTGCATGATGATTGTTCGGCTGGTGTCTAGAAAGATGCTTTTTAACCATGCATACAATGACGCATCAAAGCGAGCAATAAATGAATCAGTGTTATCTTGATCATCCATTAAAAAAGCGGTCAAGCAAATAGGGGCTGGCACATTGTTATCAACGATTAGATGTGTTTCGGTATCAATAGCAACATATTTCATTGGTTTTCTCCTGTTGTGTGGCTAAGGTGTCCCATAATAACTTGTGTTTTTCAAATTGTCAATAAATTTAAATAATTAAAATATGTATCTTCGGGCCTAAATGTAAAAAAACCCGAACGAGTTAACGCTCGGGCTTTTCTACGCCTTAACCTCCACTACGGAGTTATTTTGATTTTAGCTGTTTTTTGTACTTTGTCAACAAATTTCTTTTAGATTTTCAACCTTTTTAGAATGGTAAATCGTTGGCGTCATCATCATCGTTTGTTGCTGCTTGAGGCAATGCACCATCTACAGGCATCCAATTAGTCTCAAGAAACGCTTTATCAAGTTTGCTTTTCTTTTCAATGACTCTACAACGAACTTGATGATTAACAAGCGCCGATTCAGTCCCACCATTGCAAGCGTTGATCACTACTTCAGCTGTAACTTGTGAACGAAATTCAGGGGGTAAAACAGAACAAACAAATGACTTGAGCGCTTCAAGATTGCCCTTTTGCTTCCAAGATGGTACGCCTGTTAATTTGTACATGTGCTTTACTGGTGTACCTTGCTTCATTGTGTTACTTGTGTAAATAGACGCTTCGATAATGATATAATCTGAACCGTCGTTCTGACTTGTGAGGCCTTTGACGCCTTCGATTTGTAGAATGTGATCACCTTGGGCGATGTTTTCACGAGAAACGCGGGCTTGTGTTGCTTGTGCAATCTGTCCGGCGTATTTGCTAATGTCAAATGTCATTTGTCATTTCCTTGTTTTAAGGGTTGAGCATGATTGATATGTTCAAATTATCATGTTTTTCTAGTTTGTCAAATTATTTTACAAATTATTTATCATTCTTTGTTGCATAGATTAAGCGCTGCTTTTGTCCTGTTGTATCTTGGATATATTGAGCATCCCTAAGCGCCTTATTAAACGATTTAGCAAATAAGCCCATGTTTAAAATAGATACATGCACTTCATCCGCTGTTTGCCCTGGTCTGTGTGTCCTAGCGATCATTTGTTCCCATGTGCTAGGATGAGAGAGCGGATGAATGATGATCTGATTATTCCAAGCCTGTAAATTCTTCCCTGTCCCATGTGCTTGAATGCTCATGATCGCCGTATGTGCCTTGTGTTTATTTGTATCAAGTCTTTTTGCATCATCGTTGCCCGCCCCATATAACTCACAATTTAAAGCGCCCTTTAATTTATGCGCTAGGGCGGCGTAAGCGCACCATATTAAAACAGGTTCAGACTGTTCAAGAGTCCATTTTTTAACATAGTTAATCAAGAAATCATCAAGCCAAATCGCCTTTGTTTTTGGCGCTTCCCTATCCTTTACACTCTTCCAATTTTGCCACGCTGTAGAAAGGGCCTTAGGCGCTTCTTTTGTTTCTGCATACTGGGAAATCAAAGAGATACTATCAAAACTTGATCGCTCAAGCATTTGAAACGATGCCCGCCCCCATGCCCTCTTGTATTCAATCCACTCATGATCAATTTCTCTAGCTTCCCAATCCCAAGCATAGATAAAACCGCATGAAATTTGCCCCCATACTCTAAGTAAAAACGCGTCTTTTGGCGTCCATAGATCGGATGATTGAAACACTGCTTCAAGCTGCTCGGCGTCTAGTATTTCATTTGTTGCGCTTACAATGTCATTAGTACTCATAGCAATTGCAATACTCTTTTTTAGACTGGCTGGCATGCTTATTTTTTCTTTATTGATTACTAAAGACGCCCCAACCTCTTGACTCTTAGTTATAACGATTCCTTTTGTTCTTTGTAGTCTTGATAGATATTCTTCTTTTGAACCCTTAGGGATGATCGTATTTACCAATTTAGAGGGTATCCCTTCCTCAATGCTCAAGCACCATTCTTGTACGATAGAGGCAATTCTAGGAATGCTTGAATATGCACCAAGCGCCCATGATGCTAAATGCGAATAATCAACGATTGAGCGGGCAACCAAAGTACCACTTAGCGCACAGAACATAGGATTAAACTTGATCATGTAGTTATCAAGGCGTCTCACTCTTGCGCTCTTTAGGTTGCGTAGTAAATGCGCTTCGTCACATATGATCAGATCGGGGGCGTAGTCCTCAAGTTCTTTTAGTCTTTTTGGTGAACTAAGAGTTTCATATGATAACACTTTCATCTCTTTCAAGTCCCAATGTAAACCATAAGAACTACGATCAGATTTATGTTGTGTAATCATAAACGCGGGCAACAATAACAAAGGGCGATTAGAACGCAATACAGATGGTAGAAGCATAGAAACTAGCGTTTTACCTTCACCACAGGCAACAAAACCAAGTAAGCCCCTTCGGTCGATTGCTTGCCATAGCATCTCATTTTGAATAGGCCTTAATTGTTGTTTGCCTTCTGGTCTCTTTAAGTATTTCGTTAAATCTTGCTTATGTTCAATTTTATCTAAGGGAACTAATCGGAGGCGTTCCCATTCAGTAGCAATCATTTTATTCTAGACTCTTCGAATCACTGTACTTGCATTCGCAATTAGTAAACTTCCAACCCTTGTAAATTCATCGCTCATAGGATCAATGTAGATCGCTGTTGTTGTCTTTGACCAACTTTGAGAAGCTAGTAAAGACTGGAACGCATTCCAACCTTTACCATAATCAACTTGAGACAAATGAAAAACTTGAAACTGATTACAAATCATCTGAATTTCTTCTCTAAATGCTTCGTAAAATGTGACAGGTGCAATCGTACTCTTTTGGGGCAAACAACCAATGAACAATGATCGGCGTTCATACGGCGGGACAATTGCTAAAGGTTTTTCAATTTGTGCTTGAATCTTTGCTTCTACTTGTGCTGTTTGTGCTGGTGCTTTAGGCGCGGTAAGTCCTAGCTTACTTGCTAAATCTTGACTTTGTGTCTGTGTCATAGTGTCAATCTCTTTTCGTTTTAAAAGACATTCGGAGCGATAAGGGCAACCCCCGAACTTGAAACATGCTTCAAGGTTCTTTTCAACCTCGTTTTCTTCTTTTATAGCGTCAATTTTCATTTTGTCAATCGTTTTTACAATTTCATTAAAATGATCGTCGTTTTCTTGTCTAGTGAGTACATATGAAACACTAGACGACCACGCCGGCGCTTTCGTACCATAGTAAACATGCACAACCTCAACCTGTTCAAGGGCTTGCATATTATCAAAGATTGATCGTGCGTAGATATTCATTTGAACATCATAGCCTAGTTCTTTTGAAGTCTTTGTATACTTCTTTGAACTGGTTGTTTTATGATCAATGATACGCACAAACCCCGCCCCCTTATGGAGTAAATCAATGAACCCCATAATAGGGACGGGGGAATCTTTGATCGGTAGGGCCTCATGAATACCTAGTTCAATTGATAAATCTTCATCTCTACTAGGTAAATACTCAAGGCCGCGTTTAGCGATTGCCCCTGTGTCTGTTTCTGGTATATCTAGCCCATCTCTGAAATAAGCCTCTATGATACTATGTATATCTTTACCAAGTTCAGTAGATGCGCTTGATGGTGACGGTAGCCCAACAATCTTTTGTAGATACCATTTGCGGGGGCAATCAAGATACGTTTTGATTTGTGATGCGGAAACATGTGTAAATTTTGAACTCATTATTCTTTATCACCATATTTCTCTTTTGCTGCCTGCTCTCTTTGTTCGGGCGTGGTTGCCTTAGCAATAGCATCTTTGATCTGTGTTACGCCTAGCACGCTTTGAATAAGTGACGCACCGGTAAATCGCACGCTCTTTTTATCTGTACTTGATCCACATGTTACGCCCCCAATCGGTAACCCTTCTGAATACTTAGATAAATATTCTTCTTGTGAAATCCTAGTCGTTGGATACCCCGCAAGCCAACGATGATCATACACGCCCCTTTTTTCAAGTTTCTGTTCGGCGCCGGTGATCTTCTTTTGTGTCAATCTAAAGAATTCGATTGCTTTATTTACCTTGATACTTGACCATTTGCCCTTGTCTACTGCGAATCCTTCTTTATTCAAGATATCCACGATTTCAGCCGGTTTCTTTAGATCATTCAGTAGCGTAGTTAATCTTTGTTTCAAGGCTTCTGTGCATATTTGCTTGAATGTGTCAATGGTCTCAAGTTCGAACAATGATTCTTTGATTACTTCTTTCTTTTTAGGTTCTTCAACCTGGTACATGAAAGAGGCCTCGCATGGTTCACCATCATTTATCGCACAAACATTGCCCTTTTGAATGAATTTACAAGGTTGCTTCTTGTCTGTATCTTCCTTATGCCCACAAAGTGACAAGATACTTTCGATCGTAGTCGTACTTGTATTCACGCTATTTGTTACTTGATTGATAGGTTGATTTGTTTCTTTTGGCGCTTCTTGTGTATTTAAATGATCTTGATAAGTTTGTTCTGGTGTAAACTCTTTTCGTTCGGTAGGTGGTGTAATACGTACTAAAGAGAACACATTCTTATTACCACCAAGTCTATGATACTGTAGTTTATACCCATTACATACTTTATCTTTGTATCTCATCAATCTACGGCCTATATTAACAACGCTTAAAGAGATGCCTTGAAGTAGTGCGTCTTGTAAGGGTTCTAAGAAGTCATCTTCTGAATGCTTATTTTTTAGGGCTGTGTACAAGTCTTGTGCATTCCATTGAACGCCCGCCCCTAAGTCTCTTTGATAACTGTATAGGCCTTGGAATATTGTATTTAGATCATCGTTTTCTCTTGATACAATTTCGGCGCGGGACATTTCAACAATATCAACACTCATGAAACCTAATAACTTGCCAACCCACGCGACAGGATACTGAACCCAATCCGCCCATTCTGTGAAACTTCCCATTGATGAAAGTTCTTTTGATAACTCTTCTACGTCTGCCAATTCCTGGAAGCTCTTTTGAATTGTGAGCATATCACGCCAAATAGAACTTGTATTTTGAGACGCAAAAGTCAAAATATCTCTATGCTTAAAGTCTCTTCGCTCATCTGGTCTATCTAAATCAGATACAAGGCGAACAGTGATCACGCGTCTATCTGTATCCGCTTTCATAACTGCATTGTTAGAAGTGCCTGCAAAGAATGATCTAATCTTAATTGTTGGCATGTGACTTTTGCCAAGAATACGAGTTTTATAAACTGAACTTGTTAAGATTGCATCTATACTACCTGAACCGAGGGCCTGTGTAATGTTATCAAGAACTATGAAATCTTCACCTTCTAAGAGCATTGTATTTAATTGCTTCTCAAGTTCTTCTTGTTTTTCTGGCGTTGCCATGATTGAAGGCTGGCGGATACCATACACGCCGGCCAAAGCGGTCTGAATAAAGGTAGTTTTACCGGCGGCCTTAGTGTTTGCGGACACTAGAAACAAAGGGGCGGGGGCGTCAATCTTCTTACGAAATCCCGCTGTGAATAGTGTCGCTAGTGCCATAAGTCTATAATGCTCCTGCGCAAATGGGAAATCGCAAAATAGATCAAGTAGTCTCATTGCGGACTCTTTCGCCGCTTGAATGCTCGATGGTATATCTTGCAACGCTTTAAAATTGAAATGGCGTACAGGTGAATAAAAGCACGCTTGGGCCTCACAATAGCCCTTATGTGTTTGCAATGGTTCAAATGCCCCATTGATCGGCGGGATGCTAGTCACGCCCTCAATACGGGGCAACATGTCTTTGATATATGCGTAGTAAATTTTGATCGTGGCTACTTGTAAAGCTATGTAATTTCTTGATAATCCCTCTTTTGTTGTCTTTACTGTGTACCATCTAGAAAACTGTAAAATGTACCCCGTAATTTCTTCTACGCTTGGCGTATAGATAGTCTCTCTATCAATTTCTAAGTTCATTTTTACACGAACAATTTCATTCCCTCTTTGATAAAAGGGTGCTTCTTTAGATGATTTTAGAACTTCTACTAGGTTTCTAATAATCTCTTGCCCGTCTATGCTATTAAACTCATATTCAAAACCATCTTGAACAAAATCACTCCAACCTCTAGGGAATTTGTTACGTAGTGCATTAGGCTTAGTTCGTTCAGTTTTACAAGATGCATGCATACAATTGAAAACCCAACCATTATCACCAAGAAAAAGAACGCTGGCGGTGCTTTTATCGTCGTTTGATGAATGTAAATCATGCCAAGGGCATTGAACACGATGAACTAGCTCATTATTAATTTGCTTGTTCATAGGTTCGATGTAAAGCTTGTTTTCTTTGAATACTTCGATTAGGCCTTGACTTACGCCCCTGATCGCCTGTCTCTGTGCTGTAATGTACGAAATATCAGAAAACATAGAGAGCATATCAATTTTATGTACATATTGTTTAGCTGGTACATAGAAAAAAGAGTACAAGTATTCTTTTTCTCTAATCACTTGAGGCAATCTATAAGTTTTTACTACTGTGTCGCAAGATACATCAAAAGCGCCAAAAGAGGATTTAGGCAACCTAGCCAAAATGGATTCATAGACTTTTTCCCAATCTTTGCCCCTTAACTCTTTATCAATCATAAAGGGCGCTTCAAGAGGGATTAGAACGCGTAGCCCATGTTTTGTTTTATAGGTCAATGAATTTCCTAGAATAGGATGCGCCGCCCAAGAGATAACGCAAGCGCTAAAGTCGTCATTTGACCAAGCCCATTTTTCACGTGGACTCTCTTCCCTCTTTGCATCAAAATCTAAAGCGATAAAGTCAATTTGTACTTGTAAATCTTTGATATGTTCTGTCCCAAGTCTCCAAGTTTGCGCTGTCGCCTTAACAAGTTGTGATGCGTATGCGGGTTGCATCTGTGCATCTGTGTTAAACTGTGTTCTAAGTGCGTCTTTCAGGTCTACATGAAATACGGCGGGGTTTGTATACTGGCCCGCCTTAACTTTGAGATTAGGCAAAATAGAACAGAATAAGGGTTCATTATACCACTGATTCAAGACTTCATTGGATAGATGAGGGTAGAACTTGCCTTTTGCTTCGTTCATGGCTGTACTCCTAGCAATGGATTAAGGTTGAATCAAAATAGAGAAAAAAGTGAGATTTGTCAAACTAAAACCATGTAAAAGATACCTAAAAACATCTTAACTAAAGAATATTGTTATATTTCAATGATTTACAAAGATGATTAGATAATTATTTGTCTGATAGCCCCTATATATATAAATCACATGTACATCATGTACATATAATTTATTTTTTTAATATTGTACTACTCTTTAAAATATCTTAATTATCCTAATTATCTTTGTAAATTGTTGAAATATAACAAGTTTTTTTAGTTAAGATCTACATAGATTATCTTAACTAGTATCAAGTATCGTAACTAGATTCTAGGCGGGAAAGGATACAAACCTTGTTGCGCATAGATATTTAATGTTTGATACTCAAGTGACGCGTCCCAATCCTGGCTTATGAGTTCATACTTGATACCGGCTGAAATGCACTTATTTAAAACTGTACCGAAAACACCTTCTAATTTTGAACCTACAAAATAAAGAGGAAATGGTCCATTCACTTGATCTCCATAATTTTCTGTAGCTGGATCAAGATCAAATAATTCTAGTAGTTGCCCCCCGAATGGTTCGCCGGCGTCTCTTTCTTCATTATCTTCTTTCATATATGTTACGGGGGGGTTCGCTAATGTTGAATCAAGATAAATTGTAATTTTACCATTTTGTAAGTCATTTATGTTGTTCACATTCCCAAGCCCCCCACTTGTTGTTTCAAAAATTAAAAAGGGTAGAAATTCCATTTTTTGAACTGTCACATTTTGCCCTGGTGTGTACATTGAAAACATAGTATTACTATCAAAGATATCATCTGTAAAAAAATTATACCTACGCGTTACAAATGGCGGATTCCCTGTTTCTTGTATCTGGTAGATCATGTATATCTTAACAGAACCATCATTAAAGGTACATCTTACTAATTTGTTTATTCGTCCGTCTGATATTGCTACAGTAGACAGGATAAAATAACCGTTGGCATCAATTTGAATGTTTTCATATGTCTCTTGATCAATCCATGGTTTAAATAGCCAATATAGAACATTAAAGAGCTGTGCATAAGTCCCTTTTGGTTGATAAATAATTGCCTGCATCACCTTTGCCCAATATGCACGAGGGAACGAAGCGGGGCGAACAAGATCATAAAAAAAACTTAGTCTATCTAGATCGGTCGTGGTCGCACTAGTAAAGATCGTAGAATGTCTGGCATTGTCAATTTGTGATAGTAGCATAAGTCACATCTGATCCCTTTTGAATGATTGAATATGGTTGTTGTGTTTGAATATAAACAGCGTTGCCCGCAACATTCGTAACTACGCATTTAATACCCTGTACATAGATAATTTGACCGGCCTCAAGTCCTAAGTTACTTTCTAGCTTGATCAGTGAATCATCGCTAGAATTGATTTCATAGGGCATCGTGACTTGTTCTGCTACGCGTGTTCTAGATTTGCCCTTTAGATAGGTTAATTCGTCGCCTATGCATGAAGTCAAAATCGCTAAGTTGCTAAGTTCATTTTGATCAAGTGTACTTGAACCATACGCAAACAATGTATCTTGATTTAGTAAGCGTTCACCTGCCGAATATAGAGGGGGCAAAGACGCTCTAAGCTCATATGTTTCAAGACTTCTCAATCTTCGTTTTACCTGTATGCCTGCGCTTACTGTGTAATTTTGTACGCCGTAGGTTAACACTAGATCATAAATACCTGGTTCAAGAATAGGCGAGGCACATAAAACATACTGCCCCTTTTGTACTTGGCACTTGACGCCCTGCCCTGGCAAGCATGAATAAAGATACTGTGTAAATGCAAGAGTACTTGTGTTTTTAAGCCTAATCTTGATCTCTTGATCATTTGAAATTGTGCCATTTGTGAAATAGTCACCAATTACATAAATCAAGTATCCGCCATTATCGCCGATCGTTGTTGATAGGGGGCTAATTTTTAGGTTTGCCATTTGTTACGCTCCTTAAGGATTGACGGGCGCGCCAAATAGCGTAATTAAAAGTGTGATAGCTCCTGCGTTTGTCAAATTATTGTAATCAGGTGAACCTGGTGTACTTGTGAACGATGCTTCGTTTGATAGTTGCCAAGGGATTGTGTCAAATGAGAAGACTCTTTGCTGGCCTGCGTCTGGATCAATCCAATCAGTATGATTTGTAGGTGTATCGAACCATCGTAATTGTGTGCTTACTCTATTATGATTCTTGTTTGAAGGTTGGTGTCTTTGTGTGACACTACAACCATTCACATAAAAACCACTGTTCACCATTTCCGCATTCATAAGCAATCGAAAATTATTAGGATTATTAGGATCAACATAAATAACGTTTGTTGTCCCGCGTACTACTTGCCAAATGTTAGCCCCAAATAGCGGATTCCCTTGCACAATCCAATAAGCAAAAGGGACAGTTCCACGCACAAGAACTTGATCTTCTAGATTGCCTGCTTGCCCTTGTAGACTGCTAATCAGTGTATCATGTGTACTGATCTTCTTATATGCGCCATTCAAAGAGATTTTAGGCTGTGTATTATACCAAGCGGCGGGAATACTTGTGCCGGCTGGATCATTTTCACCCTTTGCGTGCATCTGTCTTGTCATTCTACCTAGTGCATGAATAACACTTAATAAGCCTACATTTACATTTGATGCGCTCTGTTGATATGTTGGAAGCATGCCACTAAAAGCTGTTGCGTTTGTATTTGTACTATCGTAAAAAGTCCCGCTTTCGCCTGTCACTGCTTGCATATCTTTAGAATCAAACGCTGAAATAAAATCAAACAATACATAAGTTCCGGTAATTGTCCGAACTTTTGCTAATGGTGAATATTGAAAATCGTCGCCCTCTACTGTTGGATCAGTAGCGCTGAAAGCAAATGTAACACGCATGCGCTCACGTGTCTTGTCTGAAAAAGTAACCTCTGCCCCCTGTGCTACATCCCATTTTCTTCTATTTGCTAGATCAGTATCAATCATAAGCGGACGCGCCCAAAGAAACATAGTATTGTTTACGCCGGTTAATGGAATGGGATAATTACCATGATCAGTAAGAGAACTGTCAAACTTGACAATATGAGATGAAAAATTAACTTTAAACAAGCCTAAAAGTGCATTACCGGTAGGTTTACTGGCAATAAATGAGAAGTCACTAAATGAAATTTTATCAGGTGTTCCATTGATAAAAGTAACTAGAGGTTGAGAGAGGCAACCTCTAGCGGGGCCGATTAGTGAACCTAAAGCATCTTGCACATAGTCATAAACTAATTGTTGTAAAGCGCCGGCGTCTCCTAAGTCTAATCGTTCTTGTGGGTATAGTTTAACTCTATCCATTTTATCTCCTCGTACTAACAAATAGATTGATCATATCTGCTTTGAGTATGTGTCTTTGTGTTGTTGGGTAAATATCGGGGCTTAGTGTCAATGTATTACTTGAATATACTTTAACATTCTGTAAATCTACATCGTTCATAAGTGCATCAATCAATTGAGCAATTAATAAAGGTTGCCCCGCTTCAAGGGAATTTACAAAACCATTGGCAATACCTTGTAATCTTGCTTGTAGTGCGACTAAGTCTACGCCGGTATATGCTGTAATTTGTAAATCAAAAGAAACAAGCGTAATCGGCGCCGGTAGTACACGAACACGAACGCCGGCCGCCCTATAGCCTGGATTGTTGATAGGATCAGCCGGCGAACCTTCAATCAAGTTTTGTAGTTCTTTAATTAGGCCTGTATATATGCTATACGAATTCGTAGTAATTATATCATTTTCAACCAAATCACTACGATCTAGAAAAATGATAAGCCCGCGTTCATGAATAATTCTATATTTCTTCGGATCAAGTACAAGTGACCCCCTTGTTCTGGTCAATACAATGTTTGATGAATCTGTGATAGGGCTTGACACTGGCATCACAAGAGGACTTTGATTTGTATGAACCGCAAAAGCCGTACTTGTAATGTTTTCTGTGATCACTGTATTATAAAGGGCGCTACCATCATCAATCAAAAGTTCACAATATGCGGGCAATGTTTCTGATTCATAGATTGCGGCGTTCAATGCTCTTGTTCCGTCTGTCGCAATATATGATTTAGCTAGTGTCTGAAGTGCTTGGGGTTGACTCCTTGCAAGGGATTGAATGAATTGTTTACATCGGTTGCGTAATTGATCGTCTGTCTCTTCATCAAGTCCATTTGTGAGCGCATTAACATTTGTACAGGCAATAATTGAACTTGGGAAATTCTCAAGGCGTGTAATCGTGTTATTTATCGCATTCCCTACGCTACCGGCGACGCCTGCAATGATTGAAACTGTTGTTGTTAAATCATTAGTACCAAATACCGCCTGTTCTCTTGTGTAATACACAAGCGCTTGATTACTGGGATTTGATACACGAAGGCCGGCATCAAGTGTAAGTGTTGCCCCTATACTTGATCTTGTCAAGGTGATTTCACCGGTCGCGTTTGTTGGTCGTAGTCTACTAATACCAATTTCAAGCGCCCGATCATCTAGATCTGTCCCTGTAGTGTTTGTCAGTGTGAATTGTTGCCTTAGTTTCGCTAGTTTATATTCTGAATCCGCTATCTGTTCAGCAATAGAACTCATCAAAGTATAAATTACGCTACCTTCAACAATATCGGTTACGGGGCTTCTTGCTACCATACGGGCAAGTAAACTGGTTAAAATTTCATCTTTAGTTCTTTGTATATAAGCCATTTTAGTTGATCTCTTTTTTGATGGGTACGATGAGGGGTATTGAGACGCCTTGAACACTTGCCACGCTACAAGCTAAGGCGATTTGATCACCTTGAACAATGATTTCTATTTGATTTACGCCAAAAATCCGAGGATCTCTTGTTAATTGCTCTTTGATATGCATAGAAATAAATGCACTTGTACGACTGTTGACAGTGCCACCAATCAGAACCGGAAGGCCGTAGTCAAGCATTGTTCTTGCGCTTCCCTTTTCAGTGAGTACACGATTTCTTATCGCTTGAACTAAGTTATCTTCTTGAGTAATCAAACTAAAATCATTGTTCTTGATTTCAATGTCTCCCTTATTGTTTAATAGTAAATCTGTATAAAAGTAATCATCTTGTTTAAATTTAAATTCGTTTGCGTTGCCACCTTCACGAATAGGAATCAAGATTTCATCACCTGGCAACAGAGGGCGACCATTTGCGTATGTGTACTGGTCAAGCATGTTATTAAGGTTTAAAATCACATTTAATGCACTAGAATTGTTTAATTGTCTTTGTGCAATCGTTCGAATGCTTTCGCCTGCTCTCACTGTATACAATAAAGATAATAGATTTTGATTGATTGCTAGCTCTATTTGTGCATTTTTATTTGTGCTAGGAATAATGAGCTGATTAGTTACGCCTGCAAGCTCAATAACTGATCTTTGCGCCTGCTCGGTTTCACTAATCATTTGATCTATTTGATCTTCATAGGTGTTGAATGTCTCATTAATCCCTAGTAGCCCTCGTGTAGTACCCTTAACTATTTCTAGTGATTGCCTAAGATTACCAAAAACCGCCACAACATCCGATATTACAGAGCTGGTTAACTGGAATAAAATCCCGTCTAGGCTGTTCGCCACTTGTTTAATTGCTAGTGCTATTCTATTTACTGCTTGAATAGGGCCTCGGATAATTTGTGAAACTTCCTTATTTGTGTTTTGAATTGCATTATCAAGAATAGCAATACTTGCGCTGGCAACATCAATTTGATCTGTCAGCGCTTTAACTGCTTCTGTAACAGGTGAAAAAATAGGTTTTAATTTACTATCTGGCGCATTGTCATACGCATGTAGTGACAAAGTCCATTGATACGAAAATTTAGAAGCGTCTGCATCTCTAGACCATTCAAATTTTTCTACGCCTACTTTATATGCAAAACCTTCGTTAAGACTCCTAAAAACTAGGTAATCTCTGTTAGTAGCTGTTTTTTGCCAATCATTTAACCAATTGTCAAATTCTTCTAGAATTACTAGCCCATTTTGAAAAATTACATCTCCTTGCCTATTGTAGCCGGTTCGCTCCATATATCCACTTGATCCCCGTAATTCAATATGTGTATTTCTGTAGGGCGTGTTTTCTTTTACATATGAATTTAATGTATATGTAATCATCGAAGCGCTGGGCCTTGATTGCATGTACATAGTCGGTTTATTCGGAAGCGTTACCATATCGCCTCGGCTAGTCTCTAATATGTAATCAATTGGAACTTTGAATAAAGTACCTAATCGCCCTGTTTTCGGTACTGATACGCCCTTAGGCATTGAGCTTGGCATTTTGCCCCCTATCCTTTAGGAATCTTTATTTTTGATGATACCATAGTTACAGGCGGATTTGTGAAATTTGTATTATTTAAGATTGTTTGAATAGGCGTAAGAATTCCCGCTAGTACGCTACCGGTCACAGGGGCGCTAGGTGCTAGATTTAGGGCGTTTATTGCCGTAGTCAAACTAGCTGACAAGCTATCAAGTAAAACATTGTGTTTCTGTGTTTCTGCTGTCAAATAGTTCATTGTATCGCTGGCAATTATTACAAAATCTTCACTTGCACCATTTGAAGAAATTCTTAATTTGCCTGCTCCTGATAATTGAATCCTAATTGATTGATCACTGTTTGAAGTATCCAAAAGAATACCATTGTTTCTTGATACTGCAATCACAGAATCACCCTGTTTCATAAGTACATCTTGAATTGATGCTTTGTAAGCGTAATCAGCTGTCGGGGCGTCTGTCTCCTCTTGCAAGTCAGACACATCTGGAATCGCTGAAGATACATAGAAACCTCTTGAAATTTTATCATTGTACTCTATGAATGCTTCTGATTGATCTTCAGGGGGCGCATAAACAAAAGATTGACCGCCACCAATTCCCATGATAGGCGTATAGAGAGACGCCGCACCATTGTACACAGTCGCGCCGATCGTTGGCTGGTTGTTTGATTTTGAGGGGTTGCCCTGTATGCGTGCTGTGCTTGTACCTGGTTTTTTTATGTTTAACATGGTTACTATCCTTCTTGATACACTTGTAGGCGTTCTAGTGTGAAACTTGATGATCTTTGTATTCTACCATCTGCAAGCGCTCTATGATTATGTGTTACCTGTGTACAATAGCCAATATAGTAACTTGTAGGATATTGATTGTTCGATTGTTGGTATCCTACGCCTATTGCTACATATTCGCCATGTTTGATATTAGGTTCATAGTATGAAGTACATTGCGCATTTCCATAAGTCTCACCGCTACCAAGTAACAATCGAACATACAATGTTAATTCTTTTGCAAAGTCTCTTATGTTCTCATTTTTATCAGTTGCCCCGAAAAATGGATATGTAGCTTCATAAGAGAACACACCATATTTCTTTATTGACTCTTCATCAATAAAAAAATCTGTTGTAGTACCTAGAATATTGTTTACTCCGCTAGCCCTTGTAGATACATTGATCAAATTCAAGCGGTTGTTTGTATTCCATGAAATTGATAGGTTTGATACTGTGTCAATTCTAATAGGTTTCAAGATATTAGGTTTGATAGAAGTAAATGTTAATGATGCACCTGTTCTATTATATTCTATTTGATCTTGACCTTGTTCATTCTTGTTTGCTTGACTTTGTACAGAACCCTTATTCAACACGATTTCAGAAGATGCAGGCGCATTTATGTAGTCACTTGGTAAAGGCCTATAACGATAAATAAGAACTGGTTGAACTTGTGTTCTTGGCGGGCCTGTTTCTATTTCGTTTGAAAACAGGCCCGCAAATGTTGTCACTTGTTCATAAGATGGGAAGAACTCAAGGACACTATCCATTTCACCTTGAAACGATGAAGTTAATGAGCTTAAAAGGGAATTGTTTAAAGCTGGAAATAGTGTATCAAAGTTAAATGATATGATTTCAGTAAGCGTGCGCCCTGTGATCGAATACTTTTTTAAATCCTCGGTTCTAGTTAAAAAAATAACATCCTTCAGCGCTTTATCTGTAATCTCGGGGCCTGGTCTAAAAGTAGCAAATACAGTAAACCACTGTTTAATAGCATCTTTAGGATCTTGAAAATTCTTTAGGATGCTATCAAGTTTACCATAATAAGCAAGTTCACTTGATGCGCCACTATCTACTTTTAGGCCCTGCTCGTTGTAATATTCTGAAAGTATCAATTTGATAGGCGTTTGTAAGACAGATAACCAACAATTCAAAGTAATGTTTAGATCAATAGTAGTTTTTAAACCATTTTGATCCGCTACAAGTCCTGAACTAATTGATGAAACTACGCCAAAAAATCTAAGCGTTCTTGTGTTCTTTTCATCATCAATCTCATAGATCGTAGCCCATCCGTCAACATGCATAATATCATATTCTAGTAAATCCTCATTACGTGGCTGTACAACGCGCCCCATTTGTAAAAACAAGTCATTGAATGGCATCTTTGCCTTGATGCTTGCCTGTTCATATGGCGCTCTAATCATATATGTATATTGAATTTCTGTTACATAATCGCTAATTGATACTGTGTCTAATTGTGGCTGTCCTACAGGGATAATCCCTAAAAGTATATCTTGTTTGTATTGTGTCAAATAGACTTCAAATTTAATCATATGTGCTATATCCTATTTTGCAAAGAAATCACTAATCTTGTTTGCAAGATCTATTAGTTTTGTTGATAGTGTGCTGGTTGCTATGTTCTCTATAATCAATTCTAAGTCTTGTTGTATCTTTAACAATGCATCTAATTGAGCTTGTCCCTCCGTAGTTCTAGTATAATCAAAGTTGCGTTCGACTCGTTCACGATCTAACCTATTAAGCTTCTTCGTGACATCTAATTGATCGCCAATTTGCCCCGTAAGATCAAAGCTTGTCCCAATGTTACCACCACCCGCACCGAATAAAGCGCTAACTTGTGCCTGTGATAAACCTGCACCACCTAAAGCAAGTTTAGAGACTGTTTGCCCTAGCCTCTTTTTGATAATATTTGTTGCCTGTCTTGGATCAGCTTGGAACTGTTCAAGCTTAGTAACCATCCCAAGCGGTGAACCGTCACTTGTGGCCGCGGCCTCCGCTTGTAGTGCTTGCATTGCTAAACCTTGAAAATTGCCTAAGTATCCGCCCTTTGCCTGTCCTGCGATTGCCTCAATACCTTGAATGGCACGAACTGCCCCCGCCCCTTGTACTGATTTGATACCTGCATTCGATACACCTATAATGAAATTTGTTAGTTTTTCAGCATTGACATTAAGCCCCTTAGATGCCATCCCTTGAATTCCTGAATTGATCGCACCTAGTAACTTTTCAGCCTGTGAACCTAGCATATTTTTACTGCTGGCATATTGTAAAATCCCACGTGCAATTCCGGCCATTGTGCTTTCATTTTGCATTGCCCCGCCCATACCACCTAAAGAGGCAAATTGAGGAATCGCCAAGGGGCTAACACCCATCATTTCAGCGCTTCGCATATCTGAAAAAATAGAACCTACGCCCGCCTCTTTAAGTGTATTGCTACCATAGGCGGCCGAATATGCATTTAAATTGTTCAAAGATTCGCCCATAGAATAGCCAAACGCCTCACCAATTGCGGGCGCACCCTTAGCAAAATCAGCGCCTAGCCTATAGGATGCAAGCATTTTGGGCAATTCATATTGTGAAACTTCTGTATATCGGGAATAGAGTTGTCCTATCGCTTGAGAGATACCTTGACCAATGAGCGGGACAAGTGAACCGGCTGTTTGAACAATAGAACCGGTTTTCTGCATGCCTAAATTACTAAGTAAGCCCCCAAGCGCATTGACGCCCTGCCCCGCCCCGCTACTTAATGCGCTAATGATACCACTGGCATCTGAACTTGTAGCAATGTTCATACCGGTAGAGACGCCCGCCGTAATCATGCGCCCCGCCCCTTGAATTATGTTTAATCGTTGTTGTTGTACTCTTTCTTTTTCGATCTGTACTTGTGCTTTTTGCGCTTGCTCTGTGCGCTTTCTCTCTTCTACATCCCTAGAAATTTTGTTCTGTTGTTGCTGGTCAATTTGTCTTTGATGTCGTTCTTGTTCTCGTCGTTCTCTTGCTCTTGCGATGTCATATTGTTGTTGTGTTGCCTGCTGTTGCATCTGAAAGGCTTGGGCCTTTTGCGCATCGGTCAAAGCATCTTGCACATTTGAAACAACCCCTTGAAACTGTGTTTTAAATGCGTTCAAGGCTTGCATCGCCGCTTGATCATTAAGATCTACAACAATTTCTACTCTTTGCGTTGCCATCTATTACCCCTTTTCTTTTTGCCAAAATTCACGTTCCCACTGATCGTCGATCTTGTTTTCGTGCTTGATGGTTTTGTCTTGATTTACTTTGTATCTAGGTTGTATTTTATCATAATCTTCATCAGATAAGGATAAAAGCCACGATTCAAATTGATCATTTTCTGACAGGGACGAATAAACAGTGTTTACTTGTGATCTAGGGTATGTATTAGGCAAGTTCTTTTGAATAAATCGCCACTCTTGAGACCGCCGAATCGCCCGCACCCTGTCCAACACTTGGGCGAAAGTAAAGATTGGCGTGCTTGCCAAGTTGCTCCCTTAGATCGAAAAGTAGTTCATCATCAATTACGGCCCACTTATTCAACCATTCGGGGGGCTGTACAAGTTGCACGCTTAGTACGGCTATAGCCTCAATTCGTAACTTAGCTAGCGGGCTTAAATTCTCCCATGGGCCGGCGGACAAAAGCGCCATTTTTCGTTCAATCAATAGTTTACCGTCTCCATCAGGTACTTTTGAAATCACTGTGTCTTGATGCCTCTCTCCTTCTGGATCATGATAGGTAATGATCAAGGGCAATTCTCTTTTAATGAGGGGCTTGATCGCTTCGTCTTCTGTTACTAGGTTTCTTAAGTCCATTTTTCTTTTCTCCTGGTTCATGTTTGCCTTGATACTATGCAATTCAAGTAAAAAATAAAAATATAAATCTTTGTAAAATTTATTGACAAAGTAAAAACCTTGATTTAGTATGTATGCACCCTTAACCAAAACCACCATGAAACGAGTTTTAAAATGGATTCTTTACATTTCGCAAGTTGCTTATTCATTAGTGAAGGCTACGAAGTACAATACAATGATGATCGCTTACAAATGATCGTAAGAGAAAAAGGACAAACCGCACAAATCACAGTAAATTACGTTATGAGTTCCGATCAATACTTATACTTCTTAGAAGCGGATGGCTTGAGATATGTTTCTAAAAGCGGCATGTTCAGGGCCTTCGGTTCTTCTGAAATTGAACTCACTGTTTCTAGAATACTTAGTGCATACACAAACGCAATCAATGACTACTTAAAGGCTAAGCAAGATATCTTAGATCGCTTAGAAAAAGAAATTAAGTACATCTAATCACTATTCAAATTTATATTATTTCTAAGTTACTGTTATATATTTAATTCATTCGCTAATTAATCAATCTACGAAAGCAAAAAATGAATGTGGATACTACCAAAAAATTTAATCATATCTCCCTTTGTACAGGATATGGGGGCATTGATCTTGGACTTGCAAGAGTTTTGCCAAACCTGCGAACCCTCGCTTACTGTGAGATCGAACTTTACGCAATCGAAAACCTTATTGACAAAATGGAAAAAGGAATCATCGCGCCCGCTCCTATATGGTCGAACCTTAAAACATTCCCATTCGACAAATTTCGTGGATGCGTGGATCTCTTATCTGGCGGTTTCCCATGTCAACCTTTTTCAAGCGCTGGACGAAGAGACGGAGACACAGACCCCCGCCACTTATTCCCATTCATCAAACAAGGAATCATCGAGTCAAGACCTGCCTTTGTTCTCTTGGAAAATGTTCGAGGACTTGTCAGCTCAAAGCTCCAATCAGACGAATGGACAGACCCCAAAGAAACGCCCGTATTGCTCCATGTCCTTAGAGAGATGGAAAGAATCGGTTACGAGTGCCATTGGGGCTTATTCTCTGCGAGAGAAACAGGCCTCCCCCATCTTAGGCAAAGAGTCTTTATCTTGGGAAAAAGAACAGATATTGAAACTTCTAGGCTTAAAGAGTTTTCCCGATACATTTTTCACACCGGTAAAAGCAAGTCAGATACATGCAACAGGGATAGAACATGTATATGCGAATCAAAACGTGAGTATGATCAGGGCGTACATGGGGCAAACAGTACAACCATTTTACTACAAAAGATTACTACATCAGCTTTTAGCGCTGAAAGAATCCAATCCTCAAGCATTTGCACGCCTAGCGGTAGAGACCGAGAGCAACAATTCTACGAACCTCCTAGAACCCTTAGTAAAAAATTGGGCAACGCCAATGGAAAGCATAGCGAACAGGTCGATTTATCCTCTTCAGATGGACACCTTGAACAAGAGACTAGAAGAGAACAGGCAATTAGATTTAGGGATGCAAGTACACATAGAGACAATGACAGAGCAACACTGGCGGACACCGACGAAAAGGGATATCAACGATATAATGAGAACGCCGGAAATGGTAGAGTATCTAGTGAACAGACCCAATGCACAAGATGCGTTGCCACTACAAGCCCTACGATCGGACACGAACAAGGATTCAATGAATTGGCTGACTCCGAAAAAGACGGATTTCAAACAGATTGCTTATTCTCCGGAAGCGTTAGCAACATACATTCAAGACGGGCATCAAGAATCTATGCCAATTCAAGCCCTACGATCGAACAAATTGACATTCACCGAACTACGGACGATGAGAGAACAAGCACTAGCGAAACCGGAATCAGAGAGAACACAGGAAGAGATCAACCTTTTGAACTATCGGGAAATGTTGAATCCGAGATGGGTAGAAATGTTGATGGGGCTTCCGATTGGCTGGACTATGAAAAATTGTGTACAAGTTATACAAGTATCGTGGACGAAATAGCATTACTAGGGAATGGGGTTGTCCCTGCAACCGCTGAACTTGCTTTTAGAATTCTATTTAGCAAGTTTCTTTAATCTTTGTTTTCAATCTTTTTAATTCGATTATCAAGATCATTGATCTTTGTTTCAAGTTCAGATTTTACTTGATTATTTTTTACCTTGTTAAGCATAAGTACGGCAAAGATGGCAAGGGCTAAAGGGGCGTTGTTTTGTGTCATGCTCATTAAATCTTTGATCTGTGAGATATCATCAACAGGGGCGCCGATTGTCTTTTGTTGTTCATCCATGATTCTACTCTACAAAGTCAAATCGGCTTCGTCTTTGAGTCTCTTAGCTTGGAAACTGGCATTCTCTGACACGATCGCGCCCGCTTGAACTTGAAATGATCTTGTTTCACATCTTGCCCCTTCAATTTGAGCAACGATCTTGTTCTCTACTCCATCATAAACAACGATAGTAAGTTCAGGGAAGTTTAGAACGTCGATAGTCTGCCCCTTCGGCCAAATGCCCAAAGCACGTAGAGACTTGCCACTAATACGCACGAGATCGCAACGAACATCAACAGTTCTAGAGGTTGCTATGATTTCTTCTGAATCAATGTTTCCAAGCACATTTACACGCTGTAAAGTGTGATTTTCGTTTACGCTGATACCGGTAGCGAATCCCGCTTCTACTTGCCCTGTTGCTGTGTTAAAATAGAGCTTTGCTCTTGCACCACTAAAAACTTTTTCCATTTTCTAAGCTCCTTTAAAATCTGCTAACGCTAGCGGTGATAGAAATAAAGTTCAAAGGTTCTACGGCTGCGACTGTGTAATTTACTTTGAG
>Ga0129333_10000656_pt1 | contig 29423 bp, 46 predicted proteins | sample CPB6_08_DNA_FD_94474 | JGI IMG/M metagenome (GOLD analysis project Ga0129333, IMG submission 94474) | Freshwater to marine salinity gradient microbial communities from Chesapeake Bay, USA - CPBay_Sum_0.6_0.8_DNA | ecosystem: Environmental > Aquatic > Marine > Coastal | place: USA: Chesapeake... | reverse complement strand
GATTTTGACATATTGATATTTATCGAGGTTAAATAAAGTAGCTTATTTCAATTAGAGGACTCTTATATGGAATTACTACTATTAATATTGGCAGTTGTTGCTGGAGTTCTTGTTGTTCGCTATGGTCTCAAGAAATATGATGCAAAGCAGAACAATGAGGAATTCAACGTTCAGCCACTGGACTTTGCCAAGAGCGAAGTTAAACAAGCTCTAGATGTTAACAACGACGGCAAGGTAGACCTAGCCGATGCAGTTGAAGCAGCAGGTAAGGTTAAGAAGGCAGCTAAGAAAGTTAAAGAAGCAGCCAAGAAGCCAGGTAGAAAGAAAAAGTTAGCTGAGTAACACTTTCTATTTGATAAACAAAAATAGGGCCTATGGGCCCTATTTTTTTAAGCAGCAATTTTTTGTTTTAATTGCCAGTGCTCAAATAATTTACGACTAGCAAGATTCTTCATCTTGCTCTCGCACATAATGTCAAAGTCTCGACCAAAGGTCAATGCCCAATCATTAACCAAAGGGTTGTAATAGTAATCGCTGTGTGCGCGAAGTTTTTGCTTCTTGTAGCCCTGTTCTAGAAGTAGGGAGAGTTGCGGGAGTCGTTCGACATCACGCTCCAATAAGCCGTCTTCGCGTGAGACACTAAAGTGAAGTACAGGCCTAACACCACGCCAACTATCAATAACACGTTTAACACGATCATCGCTAGGGTCAATGTATTCTCCAGTTTTGACCCAATGATGATGGACATCTAAGACTAGACCCAAATGTCCAGCAAGTTCGAGGCTTGCGTCGAGTCCCCAGGATATTTCGTCGTTCTCGATTGTGATGCAGTTTCGCGCTTCGGAGGAAAGTCTGCTGAGTGCGCTGATGATGCCGGCTGGACCTTTCTTACCGGAGATGTGTACGTTGATCTTAAAGTCCTGGAATTTTCTACCAAACCCCATCCAGCGGGCCATATCCACATGATATTCAAACTCCTCGATACTTCTATTTACCACATCCTCGTTATCACTAGCAAGAACGGTAAACTGCCCAGGATGGAAACTAACACGCACATCTTTATCCCGCGCAATGCTTCCGACCTTGACAAATAGTTGTTCTGCAGTTCGCCGTACATCAGCCAACTGCCAAAAATACCGCCAATTAGGCTCAGTGTAAACAGGCAAAATATCGCTTGAAAGGCGAACCATTCTAAGGTGAACATCGTTATCTCCCACAGTATCTACAAGCCTACCCACCGCAGCAATGTTGTGCTGCATAATATCCCACAGGCGTTGCTCAGCAACTTCTCGAGTTTGACGATTAAGCCAAGCAACAGTGGTAGTGCGAGTATTCAGTTCTTCAACTGTCTCCTCGTTGTCGTCCATATATTTGCAGGCAAAGCCTATGCGACCGATCATGATTTTTTCAGCGTCCAAGTTCCGTTCTCATTGTCTATCCATTCAAGTTCGTCACCTTCTTGCCAACCCTTTAAATCAAGTAGTTCTTGCGGAAGAGGTAACGCAAGGTCTTCGCTATCAGGTATAGACTCGAGAGTAACCTGCCATGTTGTGGTTGTAGTCATAGCAGTATTATAATTGTTTTTAAAACAGTTGTCAATATTTAAAGTTAAGACCACGGAAATAATCTATGGTTTTCTTTAGTCCATCTTCTAGAGAAACCTTTGGTTCCCATCCTAGCAGTTCTTTTGCTTTGGTAATATCTGGTCTACGCTGTTTTGGATCATCCAAGGGTAAATCCAAATTTACAATGGAACTGGAAGATTGTGTCATTTCAATCACCATTCTTGCCAATTCTATTACAGTGAATTCTCTAGGATTTCCCATATTAACAGGACCGTCTATGCTGTCGCAAGACATAAGAGCTAACATGCCGTCAATTAAATCATCAACATAACAAAATGAACGTGTCTGCATTCCTTCACCATAAACAGTGATAGCATCACCACCTAATGCCTGTACAATAAAGTTTGAAACTACTCTACCGTCATTAGCAGCCATTCTTGGACCGTAGGTATTGAAAATACGCATTACACGAACATCAGTGTTGTGCTGACGCTGATAATCAAAACACAGTGTTTCTGCTATTCGCTTACCTTCGTCATAGCAACTACGGATACCAATGGGATTTACATTACCCCAATAGGTTTCCTTTTGCGGATGAACATGAGGATCTCCGTATATCTCGCTAGTACTGGCTTGTACAATACGAGCTCCTGTACGTTTAGCTAATCCCAATACGTTATAAGCGCCTAGAAAACAGGTCTTAGCAGTTTGAATAGGATCTGCTTGATAGTGGTTAGGGCTGGCAGGGCAGGCGAGATTATATATCTCATCAACCTCAACATACAGAGGCAAGCAAACATCCTGTCTGATTACATCAAAGTTATGGAAGTCTAATAGGTGATCGATGTTTCGCTTGCTGCCTGTAAAATAGTTATCTACACACAGCACATGATGTCCCTGCGCTACTAATCTTTCGCACAAATGACTGCCTAAAAATCCTGCACCGCCCGTAACCAATATCTTTTTCATAGTAAATTATCCTTCGTATGTAGCAGAGTTCGCTTCGTGCTCAAACACTTCTACACTTTTAATGCGTACTGCGGGATTTACAGGATATCGCATATCACCATCACGCAGCAGTTCTGCCATTTTATCATAGGCCATTTTAGCAAACATTTCGCAACCAACGGCCGGAACAATGCGAAGATCGCAGACACCCCGGTCTTTAAATCCGCCTTTCACTGTATCTAGTTGTTTGAACACTTCAAGGTCCGGGTCATCCTCTGCCACTACTAGGGTATGATCAAACATATATTCTGCCCATTTCTTAAACTCTGCTAGTCCGCCAAAGTCCATGCACCAGTTTTTATCATCCAGTGTTTCACATTCAAACACTAGGCGTATACCGATGCTGTAACCATGCAACAAACTACAATGACTGTGGGTAGCACGCCATTGACGGAAACAACAACTTAGACCTCGATCGTTACCATAGGTTTTTGTGGAGTAGAATTTAGCCATTTTGTTTTGCCTCTAGTTTGGCCTTTAAAGCCTCCCAAAGAGGTTCCAGTGACATTTCTACACTGAGCTCTGTTTCTAAATCAGTAATACAATCTTTTTTATATTCGACAACAACTTTGTCGCCGTTGTTTTTTTCTAGTGTTAGTTTCATTGTTATTCTCCTATGTAATGCTAACATAGGCGGCAGAATTTGTAAAGTGCGGGATGACGCCGAAGACCGCAACAAGTTTATTTATTTGTCTAGATTAGACCTTATTTCTTTTTGTACTTCTTCTCTTATTGCTCTTACTTCTTTGAGTATTTCATCTAAACTCATACTTTCATCTCTTTGAAGTTTAAGTAAAGTGGTAACTATTTTCATAGTCCAAAACCACCAAAGCATTGTACCGGATACGGCAAGAGCGCCTAATGGAATCAGTAAGTGATATCTATCAATTAGTGACCAATTTAAGAATATAATTGGATAAAAAATAACCGCAGCGATGCCTAAAACAATCCAACGTGCTGCCTGATCTTCCAAAGCCTTGAGTATTTGAATTCTATTGTTTGCCATAAGTGTTCTCCCATAAGTAAAATTATTTAACAATATGGGAGTTGTCTTTTTGCTAGCAGATTACTTATCTTTGCGTTTAATTACAATTTCGTCAGCAAGACCATATTCCACAGCCTCTTGAGCACTCATGAAATAATCTCTGCTCATATCCTGTTTGAGTTGATCAAAGTTCTTTCCTTTGCTGTTATGCTGAACATAGATTTCAGTTAGCAACTTGTTGAGCTTGAGAACTTCTTCAACTTGGATCTGCATATCGATGGCAGTACCACGTGCGCCTGAACTGACTTGATGAATCATATGACGAGCATTTGGTAAAAGAAATCTTTTACCGGCTGTACCAGATTGAGCCAACAATGATCCCATAGAACAGGCCTGACCCATCACATATGTTGCAACATCACATTTAATGAACTGCATAACGTCGTAGATACTAAGACCACTGGTTACACTGCCACCGGGGCTATTAATATAAAAATGTATGTCCTTTTCACTGTCTACACTTTCAAGATGCAGCATCTGTGCTACAATCACACTAGCACTAGCATCATCAACCGGACCATTCAGCATAACAATACGATCGTTAAGCAAGCGACTGAAAATATCAAAGGCTCTTTCACCCTGCCCAGTCTTTTCAATTACCATCGGAATCAAACTCATTTTTATTATCCTTTTTTAAATTGATCTAAAATCTGTCTAGCATCCACACAATCGTGACTGCTGAGAATTTGCTGTTCGTAAAACTCCATTTCTGCTAGAGTTAACAAACTGTCAGCATACTCTAGGTCATCGTCTGTGGCCTGTGCATACCAAGCATCTATAGTTTCTGGACTAGCCTCTAATAGAAATTTTAGGTTCTTTTTATCACGGCGTTTCATTGCTTGAACACCTTGAGGATAACAATGTCCTCATTCAATCTACCGTTAAGTGGAATGCTGGTTGTTTTGATCTTTTCAAACCAAGTTTCAAAACGCTTTTGTGTGTTTTGTTCTTTGAATTCCTTGATCTGTGATTCAGGCTTACGCATGGTCTTCTGCGCACTCTTGCTAGCAAAGTCTATAATGCTGGTGCCTTTAATGCCCAGACCGCCCATATCCTTGGCAACATAATATCCAATCTTGCGATTTTTTGTGTTGTAGATCACAACAGCAGCCGCACCTACAATCATAGCGGGCGGCGTACTAGTGATGCCTAACTTGTCATCACTGACCTTGAACTTAACCTTCTTTACTCGTTCTTCAATGGGTTTAACACGCTTAGCTCTGGGCTTCTTTAGAACCTTGGCTTCGGCAATGATTTGTTCGCAGGCAGTATTAATGTTTGCAAAAAAATCATACATTTTCTTAATTTGTTTTTTGCTTAAATGATTATAGGATTCTTTCAAACAATCATCTGCAGTGCCATCTACTAGTGCTTGATAATTTGTATAATAGAGTTCGTAAAAGCCCTTGATATAGCGAGCGTGTGGCGCCTTAGCACCTTTACTACGCAAAAGATTTGTAATCTTATACTGTATTGGATCAAACGCTTCAGGATCTTTAATAGCCAAGTCGATAGCATCCTCAAGTACGTCACACATGTCACCTGCAGTTTCTCTCAAACGATCTTGAATATTAGGTGTGGGTGTTTCTGATTTAGCTATGTCTAATTCTGCAGGATCCTTGTCTTGTGATCCGTTCTCAATAATCTCAGCAATACGGTTTTTGAGATAAACCACGCTGTCCTTCCCGCCGTTAAATTCTGAATGTACAGCAGGCATGCCTTTGAGTAGATTAGCGGCCAAGCCTCCTAAACTAGTGCTAGTACGCCAATCCTTGGTTTTCTTATAGGCAGCAATAGTTTGCTTGTCGTAACCATTTTGGTCCATCCAGATAATAACTTTGCCTTTAAGATCCTTGGACGAACTTTCTAGATTGTAATACTTCTGTGCTTCGTGAAAGAATCGAGTAAATTCCGGACCACTCCAGTTCGCTGCCCCTTCCCAAACAGGACTTTTGTCTTTGCGACCGTATTCACGCATCGCAAACTTGTTTGTAACCTTGGTTTTTTTCTTAGCCATAAAGTACTCTTAAGTTAGTTAAACCTATATTATACAGCCACAATTGAAATTTGTCAAATTGGAGAATCTAGGTCTTGAATAACTATCCAGCCTAGTCTTTTTAGATCTTCTTTAATCTCGTCTGTAACCAAACTTTCAGCAACAAAATCATCTCTAAGATAGGATCCGCCCATATCCTGACTTTTGCCTCCAATACCACTACAATACCAATCTATGTAGTCTCCTTCTTGTCGCATATCTGCGATTATGCCGCCAGCATAGCGCCAACTACAACTCCAGCGTTCATCTTTGAGTATGGGTAAAACATCTAATTTTTGAAAACTGTTATTACACATCGCAGCATATAGGTTCTGGGCGTAGCTCTCACTGTTACGAGTTTTTTCTAATATCCAATCTGTAGTTAGAAGATCGTATTCTAAATTGTTTTCTTGACTTTTTAGATCGTCAAACTTAGTTAAATGATCTTCGGCAACCTTATCAAAAAAATCTAGATAATCCTGCGATACAGGTTTGTCTTTTTCTTTTTGGCGTTTGATATAATTGTCTTTTTGAAATTGATGGCGATTAACACTACGACTAATTTTTTTCATTAATGCAGTCTTTTCTTATTAAGAGATTCGTTCTCAGTATCTTCTATTTCCACATCACCCACTACAAACTCTTCATACTTTTCTGCCATTGCAGGATCGCTGAGAAATTCAGTTATTTGTTGAACAAACTCGTCTAGTTCTTCCTGTGTGCCGTCAAAGTCTGCGAATGCGTCTGGCGCAAATGTAACTTTAATTTTCTTCTTTTCCATATTAAGTCCAAAGACTGTGACGTACTTTGATCAATCTGATCAACATCTCAGTATCTTCCTTTTCATATTGCTGCTCAATCTTGTATAATAGTTTGTGAGCACGATCCTTCTGCTTTTTAAGTTTAGGATCCTTTGTGTCCATAAACAATTCGCCGTCGTTCGCCAATCTGATCTTTTCACAAACTTCAGAATAGCCGCTAGAATCATAGGGATCTGGGCGATTAGGATAAACTTCAGTCCACCATAGATAAAGTTCTTTAATTTCCCTAGCATATTTGGCCTGCGGGGTAAGTTTGCCGTATTTTTTATCGCCGGGCTCAAGACCCCAACTATCGTCCATGCGTAGCTCGCCAGCCCAGTTTAGATATTCCAAACCGCTTTCCCTATTGCGCCAGCCTCGAAACTTTAGCCAGAGTCTATACCAAGGTGCACCAAATTTCTTTTGCGCTTCCTCGTCAAATACCACATTGTGCCAACTCTGTTCAACTTCCACAAAATCTACCAGTTCGTTAAACAAGCAGGGTAGAAAGCGATCGCCCACATCCTTCCACTCACCTCTTTTAATATCTCGAGGGTGAGCAGTTAGGCAGTGAGTGCGTGTAATAAAGCGATTGTTAATGTAATAGCGTATGCTGTGGAGTCGTTCGATAGGCCAACGCAGGAAGTTCTGTAGCATATCCAAACCTTCTTCTGCTATCCAATAGCGAATGGGATATTGTTGTTTAGCATAGGCCTTCCAGTCCCGCCATTCCTCGCCAGTGCCCCACTGTGGCTTCACGGTACCGCGAATCCAATCGGCTAAAGGTGAACAACTCCAATAATTACGCATACTGTTATTTAACGAAGGGTTCTAGATTCGGGGCTGTCCAACCTTCTGGTTTTAGTACCTTACCATCTTCACGCTTGCGAACCTTGCCTGTTGCTGCGTCAATTTTGGCAAAGTTGGTACGCATAACTTCGTTCCAAGCACCTTCGCCATCTGCGCCCATGCTGTGAATAGCACCAACAGTTACAACTAGGATGTCTGTAAGTGCGTCGAGGGCATCAACATGTGTTTCTGCTTCTGCAAGTTCTTGAACTTCTTCTCTAATAAGATCTTTGTAAAGTTCGTACTGCTTATGGTTGAAGCCGGACACTGTTTGATCGCAGGCTTCCATAAAACGCTTTTGATCAGCAAATGGATTAGTCATTTTTCATCCTCAAATTCTTTTCACTGTAAACATGTAGAACGCCGCGATCATCTTCTACAACAAGACGCACAGCGCCGCTTAGTTTTTGAAATACGCTGACAACAACTCCTACGAAAGTATAGTCGCCGCCAACCTTTTCTACCTTATCTCCAACTTTGAATTGTGCTTGCATTTTATCTTCCTGTTCTTGCTCTATATACTTTTGGACCATCGCTGAAGAAATCCATTCCTCCAGCCTTGCCCTGATACTGTTTGCCGTTCCAATCCATATTGATTTTCACTGCCTTATGTAGAATCACACTTAGTTTTTCTTCTTCACGGAAGAAAATAACTTCTGCTTCTGCCGTCTTGCCACCTAGGTCTTCTTTAATGACGCAGGTGCTTTCGTGTCTTGTAATGGTGTTTTTCATTTCTTCACCGGTCCCCAACGTAGGTAAAATTCGGATAGTTTCTTTTCTTCAAATCGAGCTACAATGTAATAAGTCCAACCGTAATGACGAACGTCTACCTTTCTTTCCCACCTTGGAGTTTCTATAGAATTTTCCATAACAAATTTACCCTGATCCGTTTGCTGCCATTTCCATATAGGATCAGCAACAAACAAATCGGGATCTTCAACGTCGCCCATAGGAATTGAATGGACTACTATGTCTTTAACCATGTTAGACTTTGTGTTTCTTTCTACGGTATCTGTGTTTGTGGGGTTTATAACCTTTTTTAGGAACATCAACCGTGGGTTCTTGAGGTACAATATTCTCATAGCCGTCAACTGTGAGACCAATTTGAGCTAGTTGTTTATCAACCGCATCAATATTCTCTGTAGTTACTGCCTGTCTAAATGCACCAGTTGGTCCACGATCATCCTGACTAATAGTTTCCCAAGTTCTAACTTCTAATAACAAACCAATTTCAGTTGGAACTGCTACTACATAAAAGTCCTGATCTTCCGGATAACCTCGATCATCCAATTGAAATATTCGAACTATTGTGCCTTTTGTAGGTTTGTTTTGGTCTCTAGAAATACCGTAGATCCATACTGTATCATCTAAATCGTAAAGTTTTTTAACTGTCATGCTGTTTCTTTTTCTTTTGTTTTGCTTTCAAGAAGATCCCTAACAAATTTAATTGCTTTACGATCTGTATCGTAGACATATTCCTGATCTTGGGTTTCTTCGCTTCGCAAAGTTACAATAACGCCATTATTGGCCTTGCGAATTTCTATCGTCTCATAAAACATAGCGATGCCTCTTATTTTGGCACACTGAGGTTATAGTTAAAGTGGAATATACCAATGTGTGCAACTTCTCTACTGAGCTCCTGATCACACCAAATTTCGTAACCTGCCTTTTTGGCCTGATTACAGAAGAAAATATCTTCGCCAATTTCCAAGTTAAGTTCTGGAATAAATTCCTGTAGATAATGTGGCTGCGGAATTTTTTCATATACTTCTCTCTTGACCAAAACGCAGCCGTGCGGTAGAACATCGATGAGTTCCATTGCAGGACTGTTATCGGTAGTTTGAAACTCTGTGTAGGATCCTGCAGTACCACTCATTCCTGTAAAGTTTGGATTGGGGAATCTGCGTCGGCGATAGTTTACACCTACAATTTCCTTGTTTCTCTTGAGCATTCTAATAGGTGCGTCAATTGGAAACTTCATGTCGCTGTCAACCCACCAAATGTAATCAAAGTCACTGTTCATAAAAATTTCAACAAGATTACGTCTTGCGATTGTAATAACAGAACCAATATTGAATGCACAGTTGATCTTGATGCCGTTGGCTACCATGTTAGCAGCGGCCATAGCTAGATGCTGTGCAAATTCTGCGTTTACCATTTCCATAGCAGGAACAGCAATCATAATTGATGGAGGACGTCCGCCTGGACGGACCTGCTGAGCAGGCTGCTGATAAGTTGTGTCAATGGGAGGCTTTGCTGCCGCCGTTTGACGATTGGGGATGTTTAATTTACCTTTGTATTGCATGTTGTACCTTTAAGTTTATCGTGGAGCAAATTCTTGCTGTAGTTTAATATTATCCATGAACTCTTTTTTTGTACCAGGGTCTGTTTTAAATGCACCCTTTAGTACAGTTGTCTGTGTAAGAGAACTGTGTGCCATAATGCCTCTGTTTTCACAGCAACCGTGTGTGGCCTGAATATAAACAGCAACATTGTCAGTTCCTGTTGCTTTCATTATTTCTCTTGCAATGTCGTTACATAGTTCTTCCTGAAGTGTTCCTCTCCTTGCACACCACTGTGCAATTCTAGTGTACTTGGAAAGACCGATGACTTTGCCGTTGGGAATAATTCCAATATATGCCACACCATTTACTGGTTGGTGATGATGCGAACACATAGACTTCAGTTCGCTACGCACAACCAACATGCCTGTATAAGCATCTTCTCCGTCGTTGGGGAATGCTGTAGCATCTGGTTGTGTCTCATATCGGCCACTCATAATTTCAAAGATATACATCTTTGCCAATCTACGAGCAGTACCTTTACTGTTTGGGTCGTTGAATCGATCAATAATAAGACTGTCTAGAACCGCTTCAAATTTTTCAGTTAGTTCATTAACTAGTTGATCTTTTTCATCTTCGTTAATAAAGGAACTGATATTGTCACCGGCCCAATATCTAGCATTATTGTTTTTAATTCTTTCGCAAACTAATTCACTTACGGGTTTTTTATTCATGATAATATTGTTTTTGTCGTTATATTTAGACTCACTAGACGGCGTGGCTAATTTTTCTGTACTTTCATCTAGGAAAATATACTGGGGAGCCCCTAGTGTGCCCGGCATGGGCAAAATAAACGGTTCAGTAGAATCTTTACTCATGCTGGAAGTGTAGCATGATATTTAGGCACTGTCAACGATTAATCCAATCTTTTCCTTTGTAAGGTTTGCCTTCTTGAGCATTTGGAAAATATCTAATAATTTTCTTTTTCAGTCTTCGAATAATAGGATGACTGTGATTTCTATCAAAGGCATCTAAGTACATAGTCAAACCCCAATTTGATCTAGGACTCAATTTTCTATTGTGATCCAAATAGTATACCGCTTTGCGAGTATTGTTGCGAAACTTTTGCATCAAAGCGCAGGCTATATTGAAACTGTAGGCATCGATCTCATCAGTGTTACCCAGATATTCCTGTTCTCTTCTTTTGGTTGTGCTTTCTGCTGTACTAGCATAATCTGGTAAAACTTTAAAATTACGTCTACGGTGTTGACGCATGTGCATGATTTCGTGTAAGATTGTATCTGCAAATTGGACACAGAGCTGTCTAAATTGACTTTTGGTGATTGTGATGGTCTTGTCTTCGCTATAGAAGAAAATAATTTCGATACAGCGTTTACGACGTTTGTCGTTGTCGCTGTAATAGGTACCGCCAATATAAATTTCATTTGGTCTGGCAGTTTTTTCAATTTTTTTAGTGGCGATAATTGGAACTTTGCTTTTTAAATGTTTGGTTAAGATTTTATGGAATTTAGGAATGCTGATTCTTTTTTCGCAGAGCTCTGTATTGATAAGATACGCAAAACTAGTTAGATCCTTACGATCCAACAACGACCAGTCAAATTTTGATCGCTTTTTAGTCATGGCTCCCCCGTAACTACGAATATTTATCGTAAATCTACGTCCTGTAATTATACGCAGTTTTTTGGGATTTAAAAAACTTTTACGCCGTTTAGTAGCTCAAAACGCTTGGCATCTTTCCAAGTGTTGACCAAGGGCTCGCCCTTGATGTTTAAACTGGTATTCATAAGCATAGGACAACCAGTTTTTTCGTACCATAATTCTAGTAATTTTCTAAATTGATTATTATCTGCTGAGTTAACTGTCTGCACCCTACTGGTATTATCTACGTGAGAGATGCCGGGTAAATTTTGAGGATCTTTACAAGTGGCTACAAATTGCATGTAAGGACTGCAGGCAACAGGCATGTCAAAATAAGTTGCAGAATGTTCTTCGAGAACAGCAGGAGCAAACGGTCTAAACTGTTCACGAACTTTAATGGTATTCATTTTTTCCTTTGCATCTGGTCCTCTTGGGTCTAGCAGTAAACTGCGATTGCCCAATGCCCTAGGTCCAAATTCTGCTCTGCCGTTTGCCACTCCAACAATATTACCTTTTGATAATTCGTCAATAACAGAAGTAAAATCTAATTCCTGTTTTATGTCTGTTCCAAGATAGGGTCCTTGCCAATCTAGATGAGTTTTAGTGAATGCAGCAACAGCACCTATAGCACTGCCCGAGTCTCCAGGATTGGGCATGATCCAAATGTTTTTGTAGATTTTTGCAAGCAAACTATTCGCAACACAGTTTAAGGCACAGCCCCCCATGAATACAAAGTTTTCACTGGGTAATTTTTCTTTAATCCATTCGGCAGTTTTTACTAGATACTCTTCCATAATGGCCTGTACTGCGGCCGCTATGTCAGCATCACTGGTACCTTCCGGTCTTTCCCACCATTTACAGCCTTGATGCAAATTTCTTTTTAAAGAAAAATCTGGTCCGCTAAATTTTTTAAAAAAATCTTCTTTAATTTTGTCTATTAGATCGCTGCGACGCTGCCCAAGAGCAGACATGCCCATTAAAATATATTCTTCTTCGTTTGGTTTAAGACCAAGATAGTGTGTGAAAGCAGTGTAAAACAATCCCATACTATCTGGATAAATCTTACTCCAGTGTAATTTTAACCCTTTGCTGTCAGCTCGCCAAATAGTAACAGTGTTCCATTCTCCAATCGCATCTACTACCAGTACTGATGCATCCGCAAACTTGCTGGTGTAAAAACCCGCAGCAGCATGACTTTCGTGATGATCGACATAGTCAACTGGCAGCTTATGCAGTCCCAGTTTTTTCAATTCCTCTTTTGGTTTGCATAACCAAGGTCTTTGACCCGCATACAGCTTTCTCAGGGATTTTGGTAAAGGTTGTTCAAACCATACTATGCGTTTTGGTTCACCGTACTGCCGCAGTTCGTTTAACATGTCACCATTTAACACAGTGTCATTCTTTTTTCTACTGTATCGTTCTGCATGAGCTGCCCATAGGATTTTGTCCCCATCTACAAGGGCCATGCTAGCATCATGGTTTTGACTGGTAATTCCTAATAACATTAGTAAATGAAAGGATCTCTCTTACGCAGTTCTTCTATTCGCTTTTTTAATTCTCTGCGACGTTTAATATTGGATAACCAATTTTTAATTTTTGCAAATATGTTCATTTTAAAATTTCTCTGTGTCAAAAAAGAAAACTTGAAACAGCCTGGCATTTTGCATGTTGTCTCCAAAATAGTCTAAACTAGCATGGAACAGATCGCCTCTATATATCACCAGCCTATTGAATTTGTTGCCTACTACATCAAATAAATCATATTTGGTGTAATCATAAGCTTCGTAGTTTTGTCCTTCTCTGCGATAGTGTCCTGTAGCTTTATGCCTAAATAATCCAGTGCCGCTAGTGATTGGAGCATCTGGAGTGAGATAGCAAACACCAGCCCACATGTTGAATGGATCGCAATGAATCCAAGTTCTATCAGTGGAAGTAGCTAACTGAAAAGCCCCAGTATGGCCAGTTTCTTCAAATAGGTTTGTAATTTTTCCTGCGAACTGCATGTAGTGTTCAATTGCCTTTTTGACATCATCGGTCATAAAGCTTTTTGTTCTAATGCCAGGAAAATTGCCATGACAATTAAATTCCTGTTGTAGAGCAAAATTTCTTACAGCCATAGGATCTGCATAGAAATCATCTACAATCAGCATGTTTAAATTCATAGTTCACCTTTATAGTATTTAAGGTTGTTTACCAAACGTTCGTTTGCGGGCTCTAGCTCAACAGCCTTTAAGCCATATTCTAAGGCTTTATCTGTAAAACCAAGGTAGTATGCAGATAGAGCAGCTAGGTCCCAGGGTTTAGAACCCCATACACTGGGATCAGCGGTATAAACCCATCTACGCTCTGTAATGGCTAGTGCCTGTGTAGCAGCATAAAAACATTCATTCCATAACTGTTTGTTGTAACAGGAATTAGCTAGATAAACCCAAGGCTCTCTACTATGAGGAGCTTCCATACAGGCTAATCTAAACTTTTTAAGTGCTTCTTGACCTTTTCCTAATTCATCGTAACAGTTACCCTGAACACGCAGAGCATATCCTCTTTCATCGTCCCAGGTGGCATCCGGCATGGCAAGATACTTGTCACAGATGTCAATTGCTTCTTGCCATCTACGATTAAAACTTAGTTCTCTAGCATAATAGAATGTATTTCTAACATTTCTAGGATTTTCTTTTACATCTGCTTCTAGCAAATCTAGATATTGTCCCCTGCTCTTAGTTGGATCTGGTTTGTGTACCACTAACAGTTTGTCAGTGTAAACCCAGTTAGATTCAACTCTGGGATCTGTTGCTATTACCTCATGACACATGTTTGCCCAAAGAAATCCTGACCTACCATGAAACTTTTCGTAATAAAAAACAATGTCGTTGCCCCAATCGTATTTGTATCTCATGCGATTTGTGTGGCCTTTGACCCAAAGTCTTTCTATTTCTTCTCTCCATCCTGGAGTAAGTTCTTCGTCTAAGTCAATGCTGACACACACGTCAACATCTTTGGGTATTAAACAAATTGCTACGTTTCTAGCTAGATCAAATCTCCATGGTGTTACAGCAATTTGGTGTACTTCTATTCCGCACTCTCTGGCAATCTCTACGGTATTATCTGTAGAACCAGTGTCAGCCAATAGGATTAGATCTGCTTCTTTACAGCTTTCATAAAAACGTTTTACAAATTTTTCTTCGTTCTTGCTTATAGCATAGACACAGATTTTGAGTTTGTTGTCTGTCATGTTTAATTTTTATGGTATCGCCAATGTTTATCAGTTCCGCCCAAATGCCCCCAGTCTGAATCAACGGTCATTTTAGAAGATATTCCTCCTCTGGGACGAAATTCAATTTCCAATCTAATGCGATCTGGTTCGTAAGCGGACATGAGATGTTTATACATAACATCGAGGCAGCGTTCGTAACTAATAATAGTGTCTCTATATTGATAGAGGTATTCTTTAAGACTTTTAAGTTCTATGGTTTTGTCTTTACCATAAAACCATATTGTGATAAATCCAAAGTCTGGTTGATTGTGAACTCCGAGAAAAGTGAATTCTGGAATTGTTACTCTTTGTTCATATCCTTTAGCTGCATTAGGTAAACTTTTTAATAAATTACCGTCAATGCTTTTCCATAATTTTTTTTCTGTCATAGATTATTTTCTTATGTCGTTATTAATATAGATGGCTTCTGTAACTAGCCACAATGTGTTCCCGGCGTCGTCGGCAAAACTTGCAAGAGCATTCATGTCCTTAGGAAAACAACTACCACCATATCCCAATTTGCCATCAGGACCAGGTACCTTCCAATGTGTGTGACCCAATCGTTTATCCATTTTGGCTATATCGGCTACAGCATTGTAGTTTACACCTACGGTTTTACATAATCGATACATTTCATTTAAGAATGTAACTTTGGTGGCGAGAAAGCAGTTGGCAAGATATTTAAACATTTCTGCTTCGGCTGTTTTTACTTGAACAATCTGTCCGCCTGCATGAACACGTTGATTAAATTCAAGATACAAATCATACAAAACATCTGAGGCATTTGAATCTTCACTGCCAATAACAATTAAGGGTTGATATTTAAAATCCTGTATGTAGTTAGCTTCTGTTAAGAATTCTGGATTAAAGCAAATGGTCATTCCTGTTTCTTTACTTAAACGTTCAGTAGTGCCTGGAGGGACTGTAGATTTAATAACCACAATCTTTGATTTATCAATTTCTGCAATATTTTTAATTGCAGATTCAACTATAGATATATCACAGGAACCATTTGACGGATGCATTGGGGTGGGAACAGAAACAAAAATTATTTGTGCCCATCTTACTAAATCTTCTAAATTTTTAGTTTTTTTGTCAGGGTCAGTATCGTAAACTTCTATGTTAAAAAAATCTTTGAAATTTTCGTACATCGCCCCACCGACATAACCTTTGCCAATGATACCAATTTTGTAACTCATCAATCACCTTTTATAATTTTTTTTTAATTAAATGTTTTTTTTCTTCAGGAATAGCAACATCCCATTTTTTAAGAGGACATCGTACATCTTCTAACCAAGTTTTAACTCCCATAAAACATCCGCATTTTTTACAGGTGTTAGTTGGAGTATATAAATGTTCACAGGATTTACAAATGTTAAATCTTTCTTCCTGAATTTCTGGAGATACTTTATGGGACAAAAAAGTTTCACTTACACTTTTTTCTGTAGCATCTCTCAACTGTATCATTTTTTCTTTCAAACGATTTGGATCAAACATAAAAAGAAACCTCGTATTTGTCCCACCGATATTTATATTCGTATTTGTTACGTAACAAAATATCAAATTTTCTATAACTAGGTTGATGTGATAATCTCTGTAATTTATCTTGAGGAGAAAAATGAATATCTATTTTATCATAAAATTCTTTAATTTTTTCAAACCCTGTAACTTTATAATTTTGACCAATTACCGGAAATCCGTTGTATTGATAGATATCGGATTTTTTGTTCAAAGTGTTATTGGGAAATTTATTTCTTAATATTCCGTTGTCGTCATAAAAACACGTTTGGTTGCTGTCAGTGATACCATATACCGCACCGGGGAATATTTGGAAATTTGTTGACGACGAAATAGATATTGGTACTTTGGTAATCATAGAATAAGCCAATTCGCAAGTTTCCATAAAAAAATATGGAACTATCGATCTTTTTGTTTGTAGTGCGTATTTGTATAGTCCCCAATTATTTTTATCTATAAAAACAGGATAGTGATAATCCATATACGAACCACTAAAAATTGCCGTTCCCTTGGATACAAATTCTGACATCTTCATATATGTACAAATATGTGGACTTCCGCAACGATATTGATCAACATATTCAAAATATTCTTTTTTAAAAAATTTTAAAATATCAAAATCTATATAATTAATTTTCAAATTATTTTGTTGTGAAAATACTGATAATGTTTCTAGATCGTGATCATTCATCGAACTGTTATACTTAACAGAAATAGTTTCATAAGGAATCCCTGAAGTATGCCAGGCATAAAGCATGGCTTGACTGTCAACCCCGCCACTTAAAAATAAAAAATACGGTTTTGGATAATTCTTAACAATGTAATCTATAGTATAATGCGCAGATTTTAATGCAGTCTGATTTGATTTCTTTCTTGGTATACTAAGTTTAAAATCGTGTTGGCGCCGAAATATCTCAATCCATTCTAACATGCATTTTTAGGCACACGCGCATATAGCGGATTTTCCGTACCAAGGATTACAGCAAGTACCGCCAAAGCAAGTAGTAGCACAATCTATATAATATCCCGCAATGTAACAAAACTGTACATATCCACCGCCATAGCATTGTGCAGTCTGAAGTTGGATTTTAAGTTCATGATCATCTGGAATTTCAGAATTAGATAACACTTCGTCCATTGAATTTATTACGTAAATTTTGATTTCAATTTCGTTGATTTTTCCAGATTTCCATTCCACCTTTACCTTAGAAGTATATAATTTGTATAGTTCATTGTTTTTTGGGCCTTGATCTGCTGTAGGACGACCATTAATTAGTCCTCTAGAATTTAAACAGAAATTTTCAGGTAACGGAGTTAGAATTTCAACACTTTTTGTCTGCACCGGAGTAAAGACCTGTGCGGCCCATCGGGATTCCCCTACAGGATAATATGCTATTTTTTGATCCATACCTTCTAATGAAAGAGGATTTTGATCTCTGACATCGTAAATTGTTGCAATTAATGATTTAGAGTTTTTATACTTTTCGTTACTCAAATCTAATAGATCTGGTCTTCTCACGCACCATGTACTAAAATCAAAGTCTTTGCCTTCTTTGTTTACCAACGGGGTATCTTCATAACCGTAGATTATTGTGCCGTCTGGTGCGGTATAACATTCTAAATTGTATGCTAAAACTGCGGTTGCTACCGCACAAGCCATAGAAGTTCCGCTTGCAAAGCCCAATTCACCGTTTAATTTTGCACAGTAAATATCTTCACCGGGGGCCCACCCATCCAATTCTCCACCGTTAACTTCGTTACCTGTATTTGAAATATGTGATTGTCCGGTAAAGTTTGAAAAATTACTCGGTAAGAGATCAGAATTGTAAGAGCCGATTGTTAAAACTTCCGGCATCGCAGCTGGAGTTACATCTTCGATAGAAGTACCATTGTTACCTGCTGAAGCAACAACATAAATTTTTCTATCTATCATACTTTTCATTTTAGATTCTATAAACGAATTTCTAGCTACTGCCCAACTGCAATTTACTACAGCAAATGTATTTTTTGGAACATCATTTATTATTGCATCTAAAGCAGATAACATTTCGCTTAGTAATGTAGAATGAGAGGAATCAAATATTTTTACAATTTTCAATTGGCTAGAAGTTAATCCACAAGTCTTTCCTGATATTATACTAGCGATTGCAGTGCCATGACCGTTGGTATCATTAAAATTGTTTGGAGTAACAGAATACACATAATCTACATCAACCCCAACAAATTCTGGATGAGAGGAATCAATCCCACTATCCATAATGTATACTAGGGTATTTTTGCCTTTTCTACTAATTGTAACTGTGTCTTTATCAAATTCTGGAGTATTAAGGCTGTAATTTTTCCACCAATCTTGTTTATCTTTAGTGTTTATTGTTAATGATGGATATGAAGGATTGTACATAGTATCTGCGTACGGATCAAATTCTACAATACCACTTGTAAAACAATTTAAGGGTTTAACAATTACGGATTCGTTTACTATAATAGATTCAACAATTTCAGTTTTCGGTGGAGTATTGTCACATTCTACAAGATAAACTTTTTCAAAGTTATTCCAAACCTGTGTAACAACACAATTGTTTATAGACAAGTAGTCTTGTATTGTATTCAAATCTGTATTATTTTTAAAATCTACTAAGTATGCCATGGCTATTCATCCTCCACTTATTTATAAGCACTATAAGTATACTTATGAATATTTGTGTTATAGGTAGAGCAAGAACAAGGTCTAGCATTTTTTGTGCATCTGTAGCAAAATATTACGGTTTGCAAAATTTTAATGAATACTATGCTGTTGCATCCGCGCCAATATCAAACCCATTTTTGTTTCAAAACCTTAGTCAAGAAGAGAAAGATACGCTTACTTGGAATCATTATAAGAAAGGAATACTTAAGGTCACCGAAGAAATGTTTATAACAAATCATTTCGTTACAAAATTATGGCCCAGATGGTTTATACAAAACTTTCAAGGAAATCGAGTAATATCTGAGGATTTAACAGAATTTAAAACTATCACTAATTTACAACAATACTTTAAAATTTTAGATTATGATAAAATTTATTGGATTGATAGGCCTGTAATTGATTCTATTTGTAGTCTATCTTTTGTATACACCGTACATAAATTCCATTCAACAATTTCAACTTTAGATAAACCAATTTTCATTAATACTAACCATCGATGGGTACAACACTATCTTTTTGATATATTAATTTCTAAAAAATTAAAACTTTTTTTAAATGACAACAATATTGAATGTAACCAATTAACCTACGATGATGTTCCTAATTATTGTATAAAAAATTATGCAGGTATAGAAGGATTTGAGTTTAAGGACGGTCATAGGAATTATAAAAATCTTATTTCTAACTATGCAGAAGTTGAAGAATATATAGATACTTTTTTAAAAGATAAATTTTACCTTGTTGAAAATATAAAATTTAATTTATAAATCTATTTTAACTTTCAACTTTCCAGTAATATTATTAGAAACCTCTCCGCTAATCCAAGAATTAAAAGCAAAGGTATATCGAGTTTTTTTATCTCTGCTTACAGAAATTCTATGAAGAAGAGTGCTTGGCCAAATAAGGATTTTACCTCTTTGAGGTTTATACTTTATTGTATAAGTATTATTTTTTACTATGTGAGGTGAGATCCACGGAGTCAATTTATCGTACAACGAATCCTGAATTTGAAATTCAGTATGTGAATTATCATGATCGGTAAGATACACAACGCCGCTAAACATGCTATTAAAATGACGATGCCAATTCCCTTCCTGACTAAATTTGGCTTTTGTAATCCAACTATCACATATCTTTACATCAAAATTTACATATAAAGAAGTAACTTGGTCTAAACAATATTGTACATAACTAAAAAATTTTTGGTCGTAAAACGAAACATGATTTCCTTCTCTATCAGTTAATGATAATGCAGTACTGGGATTTTTAAGACGATTTTCATGATATACAGAATATTCGGATATATTTTTTTGATTTAAAAATTGAAAAAGATAATCATCAACAAGACACTTATCTATATCAAATTCATACAGAAACGTACTAGATACCGGAATTTTATTCATTGGGATGAAAGTAATTGGTTGCAATATTTACTTTTTGTAAACCTGCAGGAGTAACTGAAATTTCTCCGTCCAACCATGTATTAAATGCAAAGCTATATCTTATATTTTCTTCTTGGTGTAAACATATTTGATGGGGAATGTCGCTAGGCCATATAAGAATTTTTCCATGAGTTGGTTTAACAGTTATTTTGTTAAATATTTTTTTTAACGACGATTCTGGTTTAAAAAGTTTTGACCATGTTTTAGCAAATGCATCTTCCATTATAAACTCTATATTGGTGTTACTATTTTCAAAATAAACAACACCAGAAAATAAAGAATTGGCGTGATCGTGTATAATGCTTTGCTGTCCTTTTTTGGTGATAGTCCACCATGAATCAACTATAGATAATTTTTGATTAACAAAATGTAAAGAACAAACCTCATTTAAACATTTATAAATCTCGTCATAAAATAATGTATCATAAAAACTAAAAAGCTTTTTTTCTTTTTCAAGATATACAATACTTACTGGATCTCTAAGTACACCGTTAAAATTTCTAATTTCGTGCCAGTATTCTTTTAAGGATAAAAATTTTTCTAATGCAGAAGACACTATTTTTTGATCTATTTGGAATTGATAGATAAAACAATCTGGCACTTCTAATTTATTCATCTCAATATTTATTGAGAACAAAATTCAAGATTACAAATTTCAGATAGAAATATCTGTCTAACTAAATAATTTTTATGCATATTTTAATTATGGGACGACCTAGGTGCCGAACATCTTTTCTATCAATGGCATATAGGGATTATTATGGTTTAGAATACTTACACGAAACCTTTTTCGAAAGTGTAAAGCCACTATGGATCAAAGCTAATGCTCTTCGGACCAAAGATAATTTAAACAAGCTTCAACAATCTCATATACAATCATTAAAAAATATTACCAAAAAGATCTTTTTGTCTGACGGTGCTATTATTAAATTTTTCCCCAGAGATGTCATGACTCATTGTTATGTTAATCTCAAATTTACAGATATACAAAATTTTAATTATAAGTGTATCACTAATTTGAGCGAAGTTTTTCAATTAGAAAAATATAACCAAATTTTGCTTCTTGAAAGAAATTTTCTAGATTCGGCTATGAGTTTCATTTACGGACATGTTATGGGAATTATGCTGTTTGAAAGGAATGTTTCCAAAACTTTTTATGAAAAAAAAATAACACCGGTAACTATAACTGAACAGCATCTACAGTTATTAAATTTTTATATACTAGAATATCTTGTTGATCAAAACATTAAAAAATTTGTAAGAACTCGATATTCGTGTAAGACTCTGGACTACAATATAATACCAAACTTTGTTGAAGAGAATTTTAATAACTCTAAAACTAATTACTACGTAGATTTAGAACTTGATTATAAAAATCTAATAGTCAATTATCAAGAAATAGTTGAATATATTAATTTAAAATTAGAAGAATATTCTAACAATTATAAATCTGTTACATTTACCTAATGGAGCGGGTGGCGAGAATCGAACTCGCGCGCGAACCTTGGCAAGGTCCCAGGCTACCATTACATCACACCCGCGCAGGAATATTTAATCCTTTATTAGTTGGTCTACAAATTCTTGTAGTAATACATGGTGTTCAAAATCATGCCAATGCTGCTTTAGGTAGGGCCTCGCGTACCAGGATTTTCTGCTTTCAGGATGACAGCCGATTAATCCAATTCTGTTTTTGATAATAGCCATAGCGTCTCCATTTTGATATCTAGCTATGGTTTTAAATCCCTTACCTATAAAAGCACAACCATCAAAGAAAAACATTCTGGTATTTTTACGTTGCCAACGCACATCGATAGTTGTTTCAAAGCTGCGTTTTATTTCTGCTTGGGGACGATGTATATACTGCTCAATTGCAACGTTGTTTACCAAATTAAAATAGTGTTTACCTGCCCAATAGGCTCCCATGCATATACCCAAATAGTGTCCACCATCCTTGACATAGTCAACAATAACTTGTTTTTGTTTATTAATTAACTTGTCAAATAAATCCGCATCCCCGGTGCCACCGGGAAATGCAACCAATTTAATTTTATTAAAGTTTACTTCACCGATAGTTTTTGCACCAAAGATTTGGAATTTGTAGTAATCCCCTAATGCTTCCAGCATGCCGTTACAACAGGCTGTATCCGCAGCAGGGTTACTCATAAAAAGTGCAATAGTGGGTTTCATGAAATATGTATGGCGACCCCGGCAGGATTCGAACCTGCGACCCACAGCTTAGAAGGCTGTTGCTCTATCCCCTGAGCTACGGGGCCATGTTTCTATATTACTGTAGTTTCTTATAAAAGTCAAGAGAGGTAAATATTTTCCATGCAAACCGGACATTCAGTTTATTCACATTTCGCCAATGATGAAATTGCTTGGCTACCCATGGACACTCAAGAGCTATATAATGAACATCTTGGTATACCCGATAAACGGGCACAGCTAGAACAACTTAATTGGATCGACGCTGATATTACTTATAAATTTAATGCACAGGGATTTTGCAGCGACGATTTTGGTGATAAACCTGCAGCAGCGTTTTTTGGTTGCAGTTTTACACTAGGCGTGGGCATACCGTTGCACACTAGATGGCCCACTATTGTATCTAAAGAAATGGGATTGGCCTGTTACAATCTAGGCATTGCAGGGGCATCCAATGACACTGCTTTTAGAATGGCCTATAGTTGGCTGCACAAATTAAAACCACAACTAGTTGTATTTTGCACAACTTTTTCTCATAGATTTGAAGTATTCGCTGGACAGGGGTTTACTGGTAGAAGTTTGCAGTTTGATGGTGGCACTTTTGAACATGAATGGATGGGTAATCCCGTTAACTGCGAATTAAACAAAGCTAAAAATAAATTAGCGGTTGCACAACTCTGCTCAGAAATGAACATCAAATTTATTGCTACAGAAGTTGAAAAATTAGAAGTTATTGATTTGGCTAGGGACCTTAGCCATCCTGGAGTTTTGTCAAACAAAAAATTTGCTGATTATGTGTTGTCTCTAATCAAAACTTGATATTCGCTGGTTGTCGATATCAAGCCCCTCTGCGTTTTTGCAATTCAATTGCCACCAGACCCACTGACCTGGGTCACAGTTAACCTATTCGTACGCGCCCGCATATCGCTACAGCCATATGCCTAGGTATCCCTACCTACAGTTATACTGGACCATTAGGCAAGCACTTCCAAAGATAGAATCAGTATCAATGTAATCTTCTTGCTTCGCTTTCGGTTCAGGGTTAAATTTGGTGCCCCGAGCCAGACTTGAACTGGCATGGCTTGCGCCGACGGATTTTAAGTCCGTTGTGTATACCGATTTCACCACCGGGGCATTTAATAAAGATATTATAATATAATAACTTTAAAATTACAAGAGATTTAGATCAAATACAACCGTTAGTTGCTGAAAAGTTAATTGAAGACGCCTGAACCGGCGATGTTTGACCTGATACACGTACCTCAATACCTGCCCCAAGACTGCAAATAATATCCGGGTCGCCGTATGCTGCATTTATACAATATCCAAATATAATTACTGTTGCAGCACCAATAGTAGACCAACCGGTCGGCGTTGACGGATATGAACCGGCGCAATCGAAGGTAGAACAATAGCCGCTGCCTGTTATACTAGTTAATCTAAATTCGTAGGTAGATCCAGGAGTATCAGTCCATGATCCCGAATCTAAAGTATCATATGTTGCATTTGAATTTGCCCAGTTATTTTGAACCTGGTATTCCCAAGTACCACCACTAAAATAAACTAGTCGTTGAGCTCCTCCGCTACAACTTCCGTAGTGACTATCGTCATAGGTAACCCCGTTGTATCCCGGTACTAGCTTGTTTAAAAACACTAATTTTGCTATTTCCCCGTTGTCTAATAGATAATTTTGAAATCTAATCTCCCCACCAAACAAATGTGTGTGATTGGGGAATTCTCTATCTATTTGACCAACTGTATAGGCATGACTGATTAATTGGGGACTTACTAAACCCAACTCGATACCTAACTTTAAAAAATCTTCAGAATTCCATAGTGTATTAACGTTGTATGTTTTAATAATTGGTACAATAGAATTATTCTTGCAAAATTTATATGCATATTCTAATTCGTAAGTGTTTATTATACGATTCTGATCGTCTAACCATTCCACAATAACAGTTTTAAATGATTTACCGCTGTCTAATAAAAACCTTGCTAATAATTCGCTATCCAGTCCTCCACTGAAATATAGTAAAGGATTTTCTATTGTTTTTAAAAGGCTTGTTATACTGTCTCGATATTTCCTTTTGCTGTCGTTTAATAAATGATCGTCGAGGATAATAGTATCTGAAAATTGAGGAGTTTTTATAAATTTGTTTATTTTTTTTCTAAATTCTCTTTCTAATTTTCTTACCGATTCAAACCCCGTCCTTTTATGACGAAATTCCAAATTGAAAAATTTATTATATAGTTCATGTTTAACATGATTTGAAGAAAAACCGTACTCTTGTTTTAATGCATCTCTGTGTTCGCTTACAAAACTTGCAATTAAATCTTCATTATGACCCAATGTGTTGTATAATACTTTTATACCCAATTTATCAAAATGAGTATCGATCAATTGTTTTTTTATACTCATGTTAATTGACTCAAAAGATTTCCTTCTTCTTCTTCTCTTAATGCAGTCTCATTGCTATCTGGCCAATAAGTTGAAAATTGTTGCCTTCTAGCTCTCTTTGCTAGGGCATAATCAAACTCCGGGGTATTCTCTAACGAATACTCTTGCTTGGCAATTTTTTCTTCTACAAGTTGTAATTTTAATGCTGTTGTTGAATCTTGTGGGTTTTCCTGCATTTTAGATTCAAAAATTCGTTTTTGATGCTGTAACCATATCAATGGGGTTTTTTCTTCTGCAGTATAATCAGCCATCCAAATTTCTAAGGCTGCTCGATGGCTGGCTTGCCTGCGCCTAAACGCAGCTAGATATTGAGGGAATAATAGAGATTCGCAAATTCTATCATCAATTTCCGGATCAGAAAAAACTCCTAGTGCCATATGTTTTATTTATTTGATAATTTTAATTCTGAAAAAACTTTTTGTTTGTGTGATTCTATTAATTGATCTAATAAATTGTAATCGTTTTTATTCAATGATTCTGCTAAAAATGCTGCGTACAATGCAGCACTTACGCTGGTCCCGCTGCTGTTTTTCCAACCCACATTGTAATTAGTACCAGGAATCCAAATTATTTCTTTACTTGAACTAAAGTTACTGAGAGCAGCGATAAGCCCAGATTTATTTAAGGTACCTACGGTTATAACACCCGAAGATCTTGCTGGTGTAAACTCTTCTATAGGTTTGTGTGAATTACCAGCTGCCGCGACGACAAAACATAGCGTAGATAATTCTGAGAACAACTCATCTAACAAATCGTTGCCCGGAACGGCCCAAGCACACAGTACGATATCATAGGGAAATACTTTTGCTAACAATGACGAAATTGTATGATATAGCTTTTTAAAAGTAATATCGTTGTTGAGAACAATAAGTTTGACTTCTGTTTCTGTGTGTTCTTTAAGGATGTCTAGAATATATTTGCTATGATCATTTGAATCTGGATCAGCATCTAGCACATATATCATAAAAATATTTATGAATGGTGCGGGATGAGAGGGTCGAACTCCCGACATTCGCCGTGTAAAGGCGCTACTCTACCACTGAGTTAATCCCGCACAATATCTAAATTTCCCGAAACAGTAATTCTATAATCATCTGAGGTATAAAATGGATATACAGTGTGATATGCCGTATTAGGAAACATTAACATTTTTCCTACGTAAGAACTGTCCGCATCAATCGTATGAGTTTGTATATTTTGAAAAAAAGTTTGATACGTAAACATAATTCTTCCGTTCTTATGTACCATTGAATTTTTACTATTACTTAATTTATCTTCATTTTCAAATAAAAAGGGTATATGTATAAAAATTATAAAGCTTAACGATCCAGTATGTATATGAATAGGATTGTACTCATATTTTTTTTGATAGTTTACCCATAATGTTTTGAGGGCAAATGATGCATCAGATTGTAATTTAAAATGGGAAAAATAGTTTTTTGCTGCATTAGTTAAAAATAATTTTAAATTTCCCGGACAATCTAACTTAAATTCATGTTCAATTTGACCAGCTAAACTTGAATTAAACTTTTCAGATAAATTATTACCTTCATTCAATAATTTTTCCTGTAATTGTTTAAAAATAGATGTGGGTACATCAAATAATAAAATTCCTGAATTTTCTAATTTTACTTCTTGAAACATAATATTATTCATGGTCGGGATACAGTGATTCGAACACTGGACCCCTTGCTCCCAAAGCAAGTGCTCTACCAGACTGAGCTACATCCCGACTGTAAAGATACTATACTATAAAATAGGGTTTGTGTCAACTACAATGTCTTTATTCTTGTAGGAAATTGACATTAAGTGTAACTCTTTTTGAATATTTACTCACGTTTCCCGAATGGTATATTAAACCGTTAAAAAGTACAGCTCGATTTTCTTTTACCTGAATGCGTTTGTATATATTTAATTTAGGGTAATCCTGATCCTGTAATTTAATTGTAGGATCGTGAATTTTGTCAAAAAATAAAGTGTCCGCATCGTTGTCAAACAAATAGTACAATAAATTGAAATGATTTATATTGATATGATCAACATGAGGACCCAAGATCGAATTTTCATCAAAATTTGGATTTGGGGGTAGATAGGAAATCATAATTCTAATAAATTTTTTAACCTTAATATCAAATTTCTTTTCTATAAACGTCTTTAAATTTTTTTCTAGAGATTTGTAATTTAAAGAATCTTCATTAATCGTATGTGTAAATCCTTCAGTGTTTCCTATGTTATTATTTTTTTTCCAATTATCTATATGTTCTTTAATTTCTAAATTTTTTATATCATAGGTAATATTAGGAACGTAAACAAAATTAGTTCCCTGATTCATATAGTCAGCTAAAATTTGTCTTCTAATAAAAATTGGAAAAAAATTATCGCAAGTTTTAATGTAATAATTGTTCATAACATTATAATATATTTAAAGAGTTTGTTCACCCTCTTTGCCGTTTTCGTCTACTTCTATCCAAGTATAATCACCCAGCCATTTTACTCTAGTGAGATAGTTGTATTCCGCTGGTTTGGCAGCATGCCAATCATTGGGCCCCAGGGGTGTAAGTATAGAACAGTTTTGTCTGAGATCATAAACCAACCAATAACATTGATTATGATAAAGTTGAAAACCGTATTTGGCACCGTGCACCAAGTCTGTTAATTCTAACCTACGTTTAATTTGTTGAGCTTGTTTTTGTAGAACAGCAACTAATTCCATAATACGATCATATTCTTGGCTAGCATGCAATCTAGCCACATTGATCATAATATCTTTTTGTTTAGTTACGGGTACTAGATCAAATTTAGGAGCGCCAACTTCGGTAGGATATTCAGTAACGTTTCTATTAAAAAAGTTTACCAAAGTGTTGCCCACACTGATATCAAAACTTTCTTGACCTTTAGCAGAATTATTTTTGAACTTATCGTCCTCCACTCTACACCCACTTAGGTCCTAGTGCCCAAATTACCAAACTTTTTCTAGTGCCTCTAGTAATGGGTGCCACTCTGTGTAAAAGATAGCTGGGGAAAAACACAGCATCACCTTTGTTAAGTTTATGTGCAGTGGGTTGATCTGGATTACCGATACATAGTTCTAATTCCCCGCCGTCAAACTCTGCACTGTCATTTAACAAGATACTGACACTGAGTTTTCTGCAGAGATAGTTTTTTTCGTTGGGGGGTTTATTATAATATACATCGCTGTGATAGTTGTAAAAATCACCAACATTGTATACACCAAACTGAAAGTGATCAAAACCCAAAAGATTGTATTGGAAAAATAAATCGTTGGCTTCTTCAAATAATTGATTTAGTTTTTCAAAAATCCAAGAAGTATTAGTATTAACATGGTGCCAACTGATATTATTTCTACGCCAAGAAACATTGGAACCGTTGAACAACTGTGCAGGACTAGTTGCTATCTTTTCGCATTCTGCAACAATGGCATCTGCTTCTAGAGCAGTAAACGCCGCAGGCCAAATACAGTGTGTGTTTACTGTACTGGCAACATGATATGGATTGTTATAAATTCTAGGCATAATAATGGAGCGGTGTAGGAGAATCGAACTCCTTTGACGAGCTTGGAAGGCTCGGACACAACCAATATGCCAACACCGCGTAAAACTGGTGCCCCGTGTCCGACTCGAACAGACCACCTACTGATTACAAATCAGTTGCTCTACCAGATGAGCTAACGGGGCAGGAAATTATTTACTCTGCTGCTGCAGGTGTTGTATTTTTTACGCGAGCCTCCAAATCTCTAATTCTATTAGAAATCTTGTTTCTATCGCGTTTGTTAGCCTTGCTTAACAGTTCCTGTAATTGCGTGAGATTTAAGGGCTTTAGGCGTACCTTGCCCGTTCTGGTTCTCATAGGATCTGCTGTTTTTTTCTTTTTCATTTTTTACCTGCTTACCAAAAATTTTGTCCCAATTGCTTTCAAATGTCACGCGATCTACATAGCGCGGTCTTTGTCTACTACCTTTACTCATATCGTTACTATACTATATTTTATTTTGTTTGTCAATGGCTGGCGAGGTAGGGATCGAACCTACGATGACTTTCGTCCACGGATTAACAGTCCGCTGCATTACCTCTCTGCGCACTCGCCAAGTATTCTATTTAACAATCAATAAAAAAGGGGCAACATTTCTGTCGCCCCCGTCCCCTGGAAGAGACTATAAAATCAAATATTAGGCGTTCTTTTCTTCCTTGTTACAACGAGTGAATAAATATTCCTTCGCTGTTTTCATTTCTGAGTTACTCAATACGCCGTCACCATTCTTATCTGCTCTTTCAAAAAGACCTGGACGTACTTCACACTTTGCTGATAGCTCAGCAAAACTTACACGTTGATCACCGTCTGTATCAAACTTACTTGCACGGTCCTTTGCCATTACCGGAACAGAAACCAATGCCAATAGAACAACTGCTAACTTTTTCATCATAATCTCCTTGGGTGGTGGTGCGCTGATGCGCACCTTTATTTATACAACTAGTTAGGAATGTATAATGTTTGTATAGTACAAGACCTATACAACTATGTCAACCTATTTGGTGGAGGATGAGAGAATCGAACTCTCAACTCCGCGATGCAAACGCGGCGTGTTCCCATTAGCACT